>VOFI01001184.1_pt1 | contig 98844 bp, 135 predicted proteins | sample 5384131 | NCBI WGS metagenome assembly VOFI01 (sample SAMN12384728, study PRJNA508395) | human gut metagenome | isolation source: healthy gut H | host: Homo sapiens
CGCCTGCGCGACCACGAGCCCGCAGAGCTGGCCTTCTACAGCCGCGCTACCACCGATATCGAGTACGCCTTCCCGTTCACCGACTGGGGCGAGCTGTGGGGCATCGCAGACCGTACCAATTACGACCTGAGCCGCCATCAGGAGGCTTCCGGCAAGAGCCTGGAGTATTTCGACCCCGAGACCAACGAGCACTACATTCCCTACGTCATTGAGCCTTCTCTGGGCTGTGACCGTGTGGCTCTGGCCTTCCTGTGCGAAGCATACGATGAGGAGCACCTGACCGACAGCAAGGGCAAGGAGGATATCCGCACCGTGCTGCATCTGCATCCGGCTCTGGCTCCCTACAAGTGCGCTGTGCTGCCCCTGAGCAAGAAGCTGGGCGACAAGGCCATGGAGATTCGTAACGAGCTGAGCAAGTACTTCATGGTGGATTACGACGGCGCATCGGCCCCAACGAGATCCATATCATGGCGCGGAGCGAGGGGTGATGTGCCATGAAGATCTATGATAAAAAGCTGGCCTATCCGTACTTTGTATGGATGGTGCTGTTTACCGTTGTGCCCTTGTTCATTGTGGTGTACTACGCCATGACTGATGCCGAGGGCAATTTTACCCTGAATAACCTCACCTCCATCAGCGGCTACGGCTCGGTGTTTGCCCGCAGCCTGCTGCTGGCGCGTCATCGCCTTCCCGGTGGGGTATTTCCTGTCCCGGTTGCGGGTGAACAAGCAGCACATCATGCTTATGCTGGTCATGCTGCCCATGTGGATGAACTTTTTGCTGCGTACCTACGCATGGATGGGTCTGCTCAGCGTCAATGGCACACCACCATGGTGGAAGAACCGCCCACATCCTGGGCGGACCTGTGGGATGTGGAGTACGCCGGTAATGTGCTGATGTTCAATAACTCCCGCGATGCTTACGCTATTGCAGCTAAAAAGATGGGCCTTTTTCGCTGAACCCTTCCAGCGTGGAAGAAGTAGACGACGTAATGAAGGAACTGCAGGCTCAGAAATCTGTGGTGCAGGCCTATGTTATGGATGAGATCTTCGATAAAATGGAGGGCGGCGAAGCTGCCATGGCCCCGTATTATGCGGGCGATGCCCTGACCATGATCGATGAAAACCCGGATCTGGCGTTCGTTTCGCCGGAGGAGGGCGTCAACTTCTTTGTGGACAGCATGTGCATCCCGGCTTCCAGCAAACATAAAGGAAGCCGCCGAAATGTTCATCAACTTTATGTGAACCGGATGTCGGCTACCAGAATTGTGACTTCATCGGCTACTCCACCCCCATCACCGAAGTGTGGGAGCGGCTGGACGATGATTTGAAGTACAGCCCGATCGCTTACCCCAGCGATGAAGTGATGAATAAGGCGGAAGTCTTTGTAACCCTGCCGGATGACATCAACGCCGAAATGGACGCTAAATGGAGTGAGATGAAGAGCTACGATGAATCCGGCAGCGGCTGGCTGATCGTGGTGTTCCTGCTGGGGGCCATTGCAATTTCCGGCTTTAACATCTGGCGCAAGATGAGCAAAAAGGTGCGGGACAATTATTAAGCAGCCCGGCACCGCTTAAAAATCAATTTGAAACACAAGCCCCGATTTGTCCTTTGTGATGAACCGGGGCTTGTGTTATACTATAAAAAAGATTTGTGTGCAAAAAACAATGCAGATGAATAGAGGACAGAGAGATGAAATACACCCAGGAATATAGGATCTACGAAAATGATGTTGACTTCCGCAAAATGGCAACCCTTGGCAGCCTGCTGCGCTACTGCCAGCAAATTGGCGCCGAGGATGTGGAACATTACGGCATTACCCCGGAATTGTATGCCAGCACCCCACGTCTTACGTGCTGGCCAAGCTGGCTCTGCACATTACCCGTACCCCGCGCGTGGAAGAAACCATTACCGTGCAGACCGAGCCGGAAGCCCTGCACCGCGCCGTCAACCGCCGCTTTACCACCTTTTGCGATGCACAGGGCAGGGAAGAAGTGTGTGTGGACAGCCGCTGGGTGTTGATTGATACGGACAAGCGGATGATCCTGCGCAAGCACCCGGAAGGTTTCCCCACAACGGGCTGGGTGGATAAGCTGGACCGGGAACTGCCCATCAAGCTGACAAAAGTCAAGCGGGAGGATTGTGAAGAGCTTGGCACCCATCGCGCTGTGTACAGCCGGTGCGACCGGAACGGTCATATGAACAATACCGTGTATGCGGACCTGATCTGTGATGCGCTGCCGCTGGAAGTATGGCGGACCCACACTGTAACGGATGTGATCCTGTATTATCACAAGGGAAGTACCCATGGGCGAAAGCACCCGCCTGTACCGCGCCGCAGTGGGCGAAAACCGCTGGTATATGGCCGGGTGGCAGGGGGATACCTGCAACTTTGAAGCCGAAATTACCCTGGCACCCCTGCAGGATAACGCGGATTGACGGGGCAACAAAGAGAAGGATGAAGTGTTCACACAAAAACACAAAATTGGTTACAAATCTTTTACAATTTGGCCTTGACAAAAGGTTTCAAAAAGGTTACAATTTAGTTGCAAGCGAAAGATAAATATTAACAAATCTTTTTCATGTGTTCTTCTCCTCCTTTCTCAAATCCCCGCCTTTCCCTCAGGCGGGGATTTCCTTTTGTGCAGGTTTTTTATAGGGCAATACCGCATAATTCTAAGTGCCGATACGGCGAGCGAGGTGCGGCAGATGCTAAGCCAAAAGCGCAGATAATACTGGATGCTGCAAAGGTGAGGCGCCGCCAGTGGCGGGAAAAACAGCGAACCGAAGCAGGGGCAGCAGTCGCAGAGTGCGAGGGTTTTGCCCCCGAAGCACGATGCGGGTACCGCAACTCGACATTATCGAGCATTTTGGCAACGCAGATGCCGTGCCGCAGCCGCCGGAGCGGTGCTTAAGCCGTCAGGCGGGAATTGTGCGGTGTTGCCATAGCGGGAACATCACGGCCTGATTGTGATGAAGTTGAACAATAACAGCGCTGTTCCGTAAGATGCTGGCGGGTTCCCCTGCGTATTAAAAGCACACTTTGCAAAACCGCAGCAACAAAAAGTGTAAAAAGCAAAAATAAAGGGTGTGCAGCAAACCGTTCGCTGCGCACCCTTTTTGTGTTTTGGTTGAGGTTGTTCCAAATTGTTACAATTTGCTGCTCATTTGGCAGCTTTTACCAGGCCGGTCATTTCATCGGCGGTCAGCCCGGTGCCGTCTTCACGGTAAATGCCGATGGAGTAGGTATAGTCCCCGTCCAGCCAGGTGGCAAGCTGAACCTGGCCGTCGTTGCCCTGCAGGGTCACGCTGCGGCCGTCAACATCAACGGCATTGCTTTCCGCATACTGGTTGAAATCTCCGCTGATGTCATCGCTGCCGGGGCCTTGCGCAGGCAAAGGCGGGCATTGCCGGAGCTGTACTGCACCTCGGTCAGCTGCTCGCTTTCCAATACGGCAATGGTAACGTCCGGGTAGCCATCCACGGAGTCGGGCACGGTAAAATCGTACCCGGTCAGGGCGGCGGCATCCGCCAGGGTGGTGCAGCCGGTCCACGGGTTGGGGATTTGAGCGGTATCACTGGTGGCGCTGCTGGAAGCGCTGCCTGCAGTGCTGGCGGCATCGGAAGCGGCAGGCTGGCTGCAGGCGGCAAGGCTGACAGCCAACAGGGCAGAACAAGCAAGCAGGGTGGTGTGTTTGATAAAATTGATGGAATGGATATTTTTCATGGTATTCAAATTCCTTTCGTAATAAACGCTTTTTGCGGGAGAGCCTTGGAAAATTTTTTTCAGGCAAACACCTTTGGCATTTTCCCAGGGGGGATCTGAAACGTCGAAAATATCGTCTATTTCTGCAAACGCAGCCGGATTTTGCGTTAAAAAGCTTTGGGCAACACCGCATAATTCCCGCCTTACGGCTTAAGCACCGCTCCGGCGGCTGCGGCACGGCATCGGCGTTGCCAAAATGCTCGATAAGACATCCAGTATTATCTGCGCTTTTGGCTTAGCAGCTGCCGCACCTCGCTCGCCGTATCGGCACTTAGAATTATGCGGTATTGCCTTTGGAATCCACAAAAGGATTCCAGCGGCTCTTTGCCTTGAATCCTGTTTGTGTTTGTGGAATATCCGTCATTTCCTTTGCTTTCAGGTACACCTTAAGTGTAAGCTCATAAATAGGGGAAAGCACGAGCCGGCATTCTGTTTTCCCGTCCCTTCACGATCAAAAACGTCAAAAAGGCCCGCGTTGTTACACGGCAAAATAAAAAAATAAGGGAAGGCCGTTTCCCACAGCTTTCCCACAAAATAATTTCTTCAATCAAGTTGCGCTTGCCTTTTTCCACCGTGGCCTGCACCATCCGCAGCTCTTCTGGGAAAATGCAGCTGTTCAGCGCGCCGTTCTCCACATTACGCAAACAGTCGGCAAAGGGGCATCCAGCGCACGGCGCTGATCTCCCTCTTTTTGCAGCGTAAATTCTTCGGCATCCGGTCTAGCCAGAGCAGGTACACATTGCTGACCTGGTTATCCTTGAACGGTTTGCCGTGGAACACCGCGGAAAACTGGAAGCTGCGCTGCCCGCACAAAATCAGGTCCTGCGGCTGGGCGGTTACGCCAAGCTCTTCTTTCAACTCCGCAGGGCGGAATCCACAAAGCCCCTGCCCGGCCGGGATATGTCCCGCACTGGAAATATCGTAACAGCCGGGGAAAGAATCTTTCTCGTCACTGCGCTTTTGCAGCAGAACTTCCAGCACGCCGTTTTTGCGGCGTACCAGCCACACATGGCTGGTACGGTGGCGCAGCCCAAGGCGGTGCGCCTCGCTGCGCGGCACAGCCCGGCCGAGGGGGTCGCCCTGCTCGTTGACCAAATCCAGCATTTCTTCCATGGTGTTTCCTCCCTGTCCCTCAACATCCTATGTTCGAATCTCGAATTATAGGGCAATACCGCATAATTCTAAGTGCCGATACGGCGAGCGAGGTGCGGCAGATGCTAAGCCAAAAGCGCAGATAATACTGGATGCTGCAAAGGTGAGCGCCGCCAGTGGCGGAAACAGCGAACCGAAGCAGGGGCAGCGGTCGCAGAGTGCGAGGGGCTTTTGCCCCCCGAAGCACGATGCGGGTACCGCAACCCGACATTATCGAGCATTTTGGCAACGCAGATGCCGTGCCGCAGCCGCCGGAGCGGTGCTTAAGCCGCAAGGCGGGAATTGTGCGGTGTTGCCATAGCCATTATAGCACGCCGGACCCCGCTTGTCACCCACTGGCGGGGGGGCGCTGCGCGGTTCGGCAATGTTGGCACAAAACACAAACACCGCGCGGCACACGGCGGCGGTGGCGGTGGTGCTGGCAAAATCGCGCTCGCTTTCAATCACGGCATCGGGGTAATCCTGCAATAATTGCAGGCGGGCACTGCGCCGTGCCAGAGCTGCGGCGGTTTCGGGGGTGAAAGCCTGCTCCTGTGTTTCCCGTGCCCAACAGGTGGTTTCCTGCACGCAGCCGGGCAAAGCCAGCCGCCCCAGGCGCAGCGGCAAACCAACGTACGCGGGGCGGAACATCCTTCGGCAGTGCGCCGGACCCCGGCAGCTGCCAGCTGCGGCCCAGCAGGGTTAAGGTGCGGCGTTCCGCGCAAGCGCCGGTCAGAACCGGGCGCTGCTGGGTGAACGCCTGCTGCCCGGTGTAGGCCAGCCGCACCCGCGCTGTTACGGTGCCGCTGGCGGGCTGGGGCACGGGCGCACCGCTGCGGTCCAGCTTTTCCGCAGCGGCCAGCAGCATGCCGTTGCCAACGTATTGGCCCGGCTGCACCTGTGCAAAACCGCTGGCAATGTTTACGGCAAGCACCTCGCCGCCTGCACGGGCATAAAGCCCGGTGTTCTGGGCGGGTGGTTCCGCATGTGCCTGCTGGGGGGCGTACCCTCGGCGGCCAGGCAGCCACCGGTAAAATTCAGGCTGACCCAGCCAAAATCACCGCTGGCTTCCAACAGCTGCTGCGCCTGGGCCAGCTCCGCCTGGCTGGGGCGGCAGCCCTCCCAGATGCCGCTCTGCGCCAGCAGTGTGCGGATGCTTTCCTGTTGGGGAACGGTCAAAAGTTCCAGATCCATGCACCACAAAAAGCCGCCCAGCCAGTGCAGCAGCACAAAAAACAGGCCGATGCCCGCCAGAATGCCGGGGCGGCGCAGCAATCGCTCTGCTAATGGACCGGGGCCGCGCCGCTGCATTTGGATCACCTGCCACCCGCCCGCACCGGCCAGCTGGCAGAGCTTGGCCCAGCCGGCGCCGGACACCACGGCGGTAAAGCCGTCTGCCTGCGGGGCAATGCGTTCCAGCTTCAACCCGGCCTGGGCGGCTTGGCCCCAAAAGGCGCTGCGCCCCGCGGCCGCGCACACAAAACCGAATGCTATCTGCTGCCTGAATGCGGCGCTTCATTGGCGTCAACCTCCCACTTGGGTGCAAAATCAATGCGGGCCACCCGCCCGGCAACCGTCAGCCGTTTGCCGTTCAGCGATTCTATTCGCAGCGCAGTGCCATAAAATGTAATAACCGTGCTGCCCACATCCAGCGTGATCTTCTGTGGGGCAAAATCCAGCACCCGGCGGCAGCCATCGGTAACAATGTGCCCGGAGCGGATCTCCAAATCCGGCAGACGGTAAAAATCGGCGTCCGGCTGGCGCAGCAGGTCGTGCAGGGTGGGGGCCGGGGTGCGGCGTTTGGACCGGCGGCGTGGGTGCTGCTTCATGCCAGACCGCCTCCTTTCGTCTGCCGGGGAACACACATGCGAGGATCATTCACCCCAATATACGGCAAAGGCGGTGCAGATATGAAGCAAAAAATCAAGCCAAATGCGGTTTGCCCCCTGGCCGGTGGTGCAGGCCGCACTGGCGCTGGCATTGAGCGGCCTGCTGCTGGCCCGGCCCCAGGCAGCGGCGCAGGGCTTTGCGGCGGGGCTGAAGCTCTGCGGCGGCAGCCTACTGCCCGCACTGTTCCCACTGTTTGTGATGTGCGGCCTGCTGGGGCCGCTGGCTCCGGCGCTGGGGTGGCCGCTGCGGCCTTTGATGCGGCTGTGCGGGATCCGCAGCCCACGGGCCCCGGCGGTGCTGGTGCTGGGCTGGTGTGGTGGATACGCGGTGTGCGCCCAACAGATTGCAGCATTGCGCAAAACGGGGGAACTGCCCCCGCGGGATGCCGCACTCCTGCTGCTGTTGGGCTGCTGTTCCGGCCCCGGCTTTGTGGTTGGCTGCATTGGGGGCAGCTGTTTGGCAGCGTGGCGCTGGGGCTGCTGCTGTATGGCTTGCAGCTGGCAGCCAACCTTGCTGCCGCAGCCTGCCTGGTGCTATTTTTGCCAAAGCAGGGAATTGCCAGCTGGGCAGGGGAGTAGTCAACAAAAGAGCGTGACCTTCCCACAGACCATCAGCAATGCGGTGCAAAGCAGCCTGACGGTGTGCGGCTGCGCGGTGTTCTGCCGTGTGGTGGGCAGTGTGTTGGGGCAGGGGATGCCTGATGGTGCGCGGCTTTACCTGAACGCTGCGCTGGAAATCTCCGCAGGCTGCGCAGACTTTGCCGCTGCAGGCAGCGTGGCGGGGGTGTGCCTGTGCCTGAGCCTGCTGGGGGCATCGGTGCTTGCCCAGCTGGCGGCGCTGCTGCAGGGGACGGTGCCGCTGGGGCTGCTGCTGGCCGCACGGGTGCTGCATTTTATGTTTTTGCAGGGGCTGCTGCACTTGTGCCTTCCGCTGGTACCGGGGCAGGCGGCTGTGTTCACCAGTCTGGCCCCGCAGGTGGTCGTTATGAAGCGTGCCGCGTGGGATACGGCGCTGGCAATTGCATTCTTTTTGTGCGCTGCACTGTATCAACTTTACAAAACCTGCCAAAGCTCTTATAATAATACTATTCCGGCAGCGCACCGCAGCCGTGCAGACGGCCCGCGGTGAACCGCTGCCAAACCTTGCAGTATTGGAGGAAAGCGGATGTTCAAAAAGCCGCCCTATGGCACAAAAATCTCTCCGGCGTGTGCTTACTGTACCCACGGCTCTCCGGCGGCTGACCAGAAAATGGTTCTGTGCAAAAACCGGGGCGTGGTTTCGCCCTATTTTGCCTGCCGCAAGTTCCGGTATGACCCGCTGCTGCGCGTGCCGCACCGGCAGGAACTGCCGCATTATGACCCCAAAGATTTCAGCCTGGAGGACTGATATTTCATGCCCGATTTGAAAAACGTACCACCCTCGCCGCGCCCCCGCCGTTTGAGCCAGCTGAAAGATGCCTGGAAGAACAAGCGCTCGGTTACCATCGTTTACCTGTTGCTGCGTGCCTCGGTCATTCTGGTGCTGATTGCCCAGATCTTTAACCGCAACTTTGAAAATGTCTTTTTTGTGTGTGCTGACGCTGTTCCTGTTCGGCGTGCCCAACATGGTGCAGCACCGGCTGGACATTTAACTGCCAAATACGCTGGAAATTATCATCCTGCTGTTTATCTATGCGGCGGAAATCTTGGGCGAGATTAACGCCTATTACGTTACCTTCCCCTATTGGGATACCGTGCTGCACACCCTGAACGGCTTTTTGTGCGCGGCCGTCGGGTTCTCTTTGCTTGATATCCTCAACCGGGAGGAAAAGATCGGCTTTTCGCTCTCCCCGCTGTACCTGGCCATTGTGGCATTCTGCTTTTCCATGACGGTTGGCGTGATCTGGGAATTTTTGAGTGTACCATGGACCAGCTGTTTTTGCTGGATATGCAAAAGGATTCCGTGGTCAACACCATTGGCAGCGTAATGCTGGACCCCACCGGCGGTAACAATCCCGGCGTCATCCGCAATATCACGGATGTGATCGTGGTGCAAAGTGACGGCACCCAGACGGCCCTTGGCCTGGGCGGCTACCTGGATATTGGCCTGCTGGATACGATGGAGGACCTTTTCGTCAACTTTATTGGTGCGCTCACGTTCTCGATTATCGGCTAGTTCTATGTGCGCAGCCGCGGTAAAAACAAGTTTGCCAAGCGCTTTATCCCCGTGGTGAACGAAGAACCCCAGCCCCAAGCGAAAAACACCTCTGCAGAAGACGCACCCGAAACGGAAAAAAAACGAAAGAATAATCAACAAAACAAGCGCCCTGTTGTGAAAAACACAGCAGGGCGCTTGAATTCTTGTACAGAAAACACAAAAATAAACCGCGAAGGATTACCAAACGGAACCCTGCGCGGTTTATGGAGCTGGTGGCCGGACTTGAACCGGCGGCCTGTTGATTACGAATCAGCTGCTCTACCAACTGAGCCACACCAGCACAACAATAATAGTATACTGGATTTTTGGCACAAGTCAAGGGGAAACGGGGCAAAAGTTGAAAAAAAATATTCTGGGTGGGATACTTTTTGTTCATGACGACCAAAAAGGTTACAATCATCCCCTGCGTGGATTTTAACATGCAGGAGGTTAAAATTTTGTGCAACATTCATAGTTTATTTTCGACAAAACTGTGCTATAATTCAAATTGAAAGATTATGGCTATCTGTAATCTTTTACCACAAAAACCGCAAAAACAGGCGTAAAAGCGTGCGGGCTGGCCCGGCGGCTGACGCCTGGCTGCACAGGAGGTACCATATTGGCCGAAAAATCAGTCGAATTAGACAGCATCGAACTGGCCGCCGCCATTTTTTGGCAACTGTGACCAGAACGTAAAACTGCTGGAAAATGAGTTCCACGTCACGGCGGTCTGCCGCGGCTCCCTGTTAAAGTTTACCGGTGAGCCAAAAAGACGTGGAAGCTGCTGTGCATGCAGTGGACGGCATGGTGACCCTGATGCAGAACCACACCCCGCTGGAGGAACAGACGGTGCGCTACTGCATCAGCCTGGCCCGCGGCGGCGAGGAAAAAGCGCCTGCGGGAACTGAACGATGATTTTGTCGCCGTTACCGCCAAAGGCCGCCCCATCCACCCCAAAACGCTGGGCCAGAAAGAGTACCTCTCCGCCATCCGCGCCAACTCCATCACCTTTGGCGTGGGGCCTGCCGGTACGGGCAAAACCTACCTGGCTGTGGCCATGGCGGTCAAGGCGTTCAAGTCCAAAGCCGTCAGCCGCATTATTTTGACCCGCCCTGCCGTGGAAGGGGGAGAAGCTGGGCTTTCTGCCCGGCGATTTGCAAAATAAGGTGGACCCCTATCTGCGCCCGCTGTATGACGGCCTGTTTGACCTGCTGGGGGCGGAAACCTTCCAGAAACTGGTAGAAAAACAGGCCATTGAGGTGGCCCCTGCTGGCCTACATGCGCGGCCGCACGCTGGACGATGCCTTTATCATCCTGGATGAAGCCCAGAACACCACCCCCGAACAGATGAAGATGTTCCTGACCCGCATGGGCGTGGGTAGCAAAGTGGTAGTGACGGGCGATGTGACCCAGGTGGACCTGCCGGAAAAGACCCGAAGCGGCCTGGTGGATGCCCTGCATATATTAAAGGGGATTGACGGCATTGCGCAGGTTTACCTGACCGAAAAGGACGTTGTGCGCCACCGCCTGGTACAGCAGATCGTAAAAGCCTATGAGCGCGCCGCCCAGCCGCCCAAGCGGGCACCGCAGACCAAGCCGGAAACGGCAAATGCGTAACGGATAGAGTATAAAAATAAAAATGATTTATAAACGGTGCCCAACCGCACCGAACAAAAAGCACAGTCAGGAGGCAGATTTCCTATGTCTAACAAAGTATTGATCACCAATGAGCAGAACGCGGTCAAAGTTCCTTCGGGGCTTCGCATCCTAATCCGCCGCAGCTGCAATGCGGTGCTGGAATACGAAAACTTTGACGGCCCGGCAGAGATCAGCGTGACCTTTGTGGATAACGCCCGCATCCACGAGCTGAACAAGCAGTACCGGGATAAGGATGCCCCCACCGATGTGCTCAGCTTCCCCATGGCAGAAAACGGGGAGTATGATATCGACGAGGACAACGGCTGCAAGATTCTGGGCGATATCGTGATTTCTATGGAGCGCGCCATGGAACAGGCCGAACTGTACGGCCACAGCCTGCAGCGCGAAGTTGCCTATCTGACGGTACATTCCATGCTGCACCTGCTGGGCTATGACCATGAATCCAGCGGGCTGGAAGCGGTACGTATGCGCGAAAAAGAGGAAGCTGTTCTGATGCAGCTGGGCCTGCCGCGCACCGTCAGCTACACCAACGACGAAGTGTGAGCTGTACATGAAGCCCAAGAAAAAGAATCGCATGCTGACGGACCTTGCCCGGTTTGGGCACGGCTTTGTTTACGCATGGCACGGCATCTGCGCAGCTGTTTTGGAGGAACGCAACTTCCGCTTCCACCTGTGTGCGGCACTGTATGGATTTGCCGCGGCGCACATGGCGCACATTGACGCCACCGGCGTGGCGCTGCTGGCCATCTGCGTGTTTATGATGCTTGGCATGGAGCTGATGAATTCCGCCGTGGAGCGCGCAGTGGATAAGCCGGATACCACCCACTGGTGGAGCGCCGGTGCCGCCAAAGATATGGCGGCTGGAGGCGTGCTGGTCACAGCGTTTGGTGCGGTGGTCGTGGGCATCTGCCTGTTTGGCAACGCGGCTGCTCTGAACGCCATCTGGACCAGCGTGACGGCGACGCCGCTCAGCACGGCGCTTTGGGTGCTTTCGCTGGTGCTGGCCTACCTGTTCACCTTCCGCCTTGGCAAGCAGGAACAGGTCAAAACCCCCAAAAGAAAATAAAACCGAAGAAAAATAAGGCCCGGCGCCCAACCGTGCAGCACGGGTGAACCCAACCGGGCCAAATAGCCCGCAGATTGCAGCAGATTGAAAGAGAAGGTACGAATGCAGAAGAACCACAATGAACCTGAAATGCCCTCCAGCGTGTTTGTGGCCCTTGTGGGCCGCCCCAACGTGGGCAAATCCAGCCTGACCAACCACCTGGTTGGCGAAAAAAGTTGCCATCGTGACCCAAAAGGCACAAACGACCCGCAACCGTATTACCGGCATTATCACCAAGGGGCCGGTACAGTACGTGCTGCTGGATACCCCCGGCATCCATAAGCCGCGCAACCGGCTGGATTCCCGCATGACCCAGACCGCAGCCGCCAGCCTGAAGGATGTGGATGTGACCCTGATGCTGTTTGAGCCTACCGGGGAATTTACCGAATCCGAGCTTGGCATGGTGGAAGCACTGCGCAAAGCAGGTCCGGCAATCGCGGTCATCAACAAGGTGGACCTGCTGAATGATTTTGCCGCGCTGGAAGCCCGCAAAAAGCAGGTGGAAGAGTTCGGTATTTTTGATGCGATCGTCACCGTTTCCGCCAAGGATGGCACCGGCTGTGAAGAATTGTTCCCGCTGCTGAAGCAGTACGCCAACCCCGGCCCGCATTACTTTGACGACGATGCTTTTACCGATATGCCGGAAAAAGAGCTGGTGGCCGAGCTGGTGCGTGAAAAAGCCCTGCTGTTCATGCGGGAAGAAATCCCCACGGCATTGCCGTTACGGTGGAAAGCTTCAAAGAACGCCCGGACAGCGATTTGATCGACATCAGCGTGGAGATTTGCTGCGAGCGCAAGAGCCATAAGGGCATGATCATTGGCAAGGGCGGCCAGATGCTGAAAAAGATTGCCTCCGCCGCCCGCATGGACTGCGAGGAACTGCTGGGCGCCCGCGTGAACCTGCAATGCTGGGTAAAGGTGCGTGAGGACTGGCGCGATAACGACCGCCTGCTGGATAACCTCGGTTTTGCCAAGCCGTAACAGCGGGGAGACTGCGCGAACCCTGTCCAACCACACGGTTGGACAACTTTTCCACGCATGGATCGGTATGATGGTGGCAAGCTAATCCGTAAAGGGGCGGGCCATCATGCCAGGAAATGCTGAAACCGACGGAATCCGCGCCGCACAGTGGCAGAAATTTGCTGCCAGCGGCAGTATTTATGACTACCTTGATTACCGCAGCACTGCGCCGCATGGCATAACCACGGGGGGAAAACAATGCAGATCAACACAATGGGGCTTGTCCTGCGTGCGGTCCGGGTGGGCGAAGCCGACCAGATCCTGACAGTGCTGACACCGGGTAACGGGGTGCTGTCAGCATCCGCCCGCGGCAGCCTGCGGCTGAAAAACAAGCTGTTCAGTGCCTGCGGGCTTTTCTGTTATTCAGAATTTGCCATTACACTGGGCCGCAAAACCAATTTTATTGACAGCGCCGCTGTCAGCAAGGTGTTCCACGGGTTAAGCAAAACCGTGGAAGGCACCGCCCTGGCGAGCCTATCTTTCGGAGCTGACCATCACGCTGGCGCCGGAGCCGCCGGAATCGGCGGACTGCCTGCGCCTGCTGCTGAACACCCTGTACATGACCGCTGAGCAAAAGCGCCCGCTGCGCCAGCTGAAAGCTATTTATGAAATGCGCACCATGACCCAGGCGGGATACATGCCGGGGGTGCTGGCCTGCGATGTATGCGCCCGGTATGACGGCTGTGATTTTTACCTGGATCCGGTAGCGGGCCGTCTGCTGTGCGCCGACTGCGCCGCCAAAGAGCACCGCGCCCCCAACCTGGACCCTGGTGCACTGTATGCGCTGCGGCATATCTGTTTGGCAGAGGATGCCAAACTGTTCAACTTTACCCTGACAGACCAAAGTCAGCGCCGCCTGGGCCGTGTGTGTGAACAGTATGTGGCGGCTCACCTGGACTATCAGCCCAAAAGCCTTGAATTTTTGCACGGTGTGCTGGAATAACCGTGCACGATAGATGATACGATAAAACAAGATTTTTGACCCATCTGACCCAACAGGAGTAACCAATTTATCTATGGACGTTTCCTACCGTACAACCCTGGAACTGGATAAAATTATTGCCCGTGCGGTGCAGCTGTGCACCTGTGCGGAAACCAAAGAGATGATGCGCGCCATTGAGCCGTTTGCCACAACGGAGGAGGAGCGCTACGCCCTGGCCCAGACCAACGCCATCAACGCCCTGCTGCTGAAAAACGGCAGCCCGCGCTTTGGCGCTGTGCATGAAGTGCGCCGCGTGGTGGCCCATGCGGCCAAGGGCGGCATTCTTTCGATGGGCGAGCTGCTGGAAATTGCTGCAGCGCTGCGCAATTTTTCCGGCCTGGCCCAGTGGTACGGCCTGACCGACCACGATATGCTGCCCACCGATGACCTGTTCTTTGCCCTGGCTCCTCAGCCGGTGCTGGAAAAGCAGATCGGCGAGTGCATCATTTCGCCGGAAGAAATGGCCGATACCGCCTCCGTCACCCTGCGCGACCTGCGCCGCAAGATCCGCGTGACCGAGGACAGCATCCGCACCAAGCTGGATGCCATCATCAAAAACTCTACCACCAACAAATTTTTGCAGGATGCTGTGGTTTCCATCCGCAACGGCCGCTATGTTGTGCCGGTTCGTGCCGAGTACCGCGGCGAAGTCGGCGGCGTCATCCACGATGTTTCCTCCACTGGCTCCACCGTGTTTGTGGAGCCCACCGCTGTGGTGGAAGCCAACGCCCGCATTATGCAGCTGCACGCCCAAGAGCAGGAGGAAATCACCCGCATTCTGACGGCGTTCTCCGGCCAGGTGGCATCGCTGGAGCCGCAGTTCAGCTACAGCTATGACGCTATGCTGCAAATTGACCTGCTGCTGGCCAAAGCCCGCCTTGCGGTGGAGCAGAACGCCTTTATGCCGCAGGTGAACGATAGCTGCCGCTTTGCACTGAAAAAAGCCCGCCACCCGCTGATCGACAAGAAAAAGGTCGTGCCCGTGGATATTGCCCTGGGCGAAAAATATGATACCCTTGTCATCACCGGCCCCAACACCGGCGGCAAAACCGTCAGCATCAAAACGGCCGGCCTGCTGAACGCGATGGCCCAGCACGGCTTCTTGATCCCGGCGCACGAAAGCAGTACCGTCTGCCATTTTGATGAATACCTGGTGGATATCGGCGACGAACAGAGCATCGAACAGAGCCTGTCCACCTTCTCAGGCCATATGAAGCGGATCACCGGCATTCTGGAGCTGGCCGGCCCCGACACCCTGACCCTGATCGACGAACTTGGTGCCGGTACCGACCCGGCAGAGGGCGCGGCGCTGGCCGTCAGCATTCTGGAAAGGCTGCGTAAGCAGGGCACCCTGCTGATGGCCACCACCCACTATGCCGAGCTGAAAATTTACGCGCTGGAAACCCCTGGCGTGGTGAACGCCAGCTGTGAGTTTGATGTGGAAAGCCTGGCCCCCACCTACAAGCTCAGCGTGGGCGTGCCCGGTAAGTCCAACGCGTTCCTCATCAGTGCCAAGCTGGGCATTCCGGAAAGCGTCATCGATGCCGCCCGTAATCATATGTCCAACGATGATAAGCGGCTGGACAGCGTTCTGGCCCAGCTGGATGATTTGAAGCTGCAGCTGAAAGCCGCTGAGGACGAAGCCGAAAAGGCCCGCTATGAAGCAGAGCATGCCCTGGAAAGCGCCGAGAAAAAGCGTAATGCCCTGATCAAACAGGGCGAGGAAGAGCTGGAAGCCACCCGCCGCAAAGCCCATGAGCTGATGCAGGGTGTGCAGAACCAGGCATATGCCCTGACGGACGAGCTGCGCCGCATCCAGAAAGATGAAAAGACCAACGCCGCCGCCCGTGCTGTGCGCGCCCGCGAAATTGCCCGCAAGGATACAGAGCAGCTGCTGAACCGTACCGAGAAAAAAGCAGCCCAAGCGCCAGTTTGTGCCGCTGAAAGAGGTCAAGCCCGGCCAGGAGGTCGTGATCGCGGAGCTGGACCAGCACGCCGTGGTGCTTTCCCGCCCGGACAAAAACGGCATGGTGGAAGTGCGCGCCGGTATTTTGAAAACCAAGGTCCCCCTGACCGGCCTGTGCGCCCCCGATAAGATGGATAAGCGCACCCAAAAGCAGGAACCGCCGCGCACCCGCACCCACGTGGAGCTGAACCATGACCGCAAGTCCAGCATGGAGCTGAACCTGCTGGGGTACACCGTGGAGGAAGCCCTGGCCGAAGTGGACCGCTTTTTGGACCACGCCATGCTCAGCAACCAGAACACCGTGTATATCATCCACGGCAACGGCACCGGCGCGCTGCGCAACGCCATCCAAAAGCACCTGCGCACCCACCGCGGGGTCAAATCCTTCCGCCTTGGCCGCTATGGTGAGGGCGAGAGCGGCGTGACCGTTGTGGAACTGAAATAACGGCGGATTTGCTTCAAAATTGAACAAAAGCGGGTGCGCTGTGAAATAATCTAGTACATTTTTCCCGCATTTATCTATAGCACACGCGGCCCGCGCGTGCTATTCTATTAATAAGATGTATCTGAAAACAAAGAAAAGGACGGATATTTCGCAAACACAAGCGGGGGTTAAGGCTTTTTAGCGCAAAATCCCGCTGTGTTTTGTAGAAACAGACTGTATTTTCGACTTTTCAGATACAGCCTAGGGGGAATGCCCCAGGGACAGCGCTGTACCGCTGCCTGCATACACTGTAACGGCCGCGCTGCCCCGCGGCTGCGAAAGAAGGATACCATGAAACCTGATTTGGAAAACTCCCGCAGCTTTGCCATGACGCTGGCCCACCGCGCAGTGCGCGATGTGCGGCGCGATGGCTTCCGCCAGCTACGTAACTATGTGGATATGTGCGCCCTTTTGGCACAGCGTCCGGACTTAAAGCGCTTTTTTGACCATGCGCAGACCGTCTTGCAGCGCACCGACAGCCTGTATTATAAATTGATCAACAACCTTGTGGCACAGGTCAACGAGGATGCCATCTGCACCGCAGGCATCAACCTTGGGTTTGATGCCATCATCAGCTGTGCTTCCAACAACCGCAAGCAGAACGGGGAGACCCGTTCCTGGCTGAATGTGGGCTTTGCAGCGCCCCGGAGCTGGACGATGCCATTATTCAGGCAGAGGCCGGTTCCAGCTATGCCTGGGTGCTGTATGCGGACGAGGACCTTACCCCGAAAACGGTCGCCATGCTGCAAAGCCATACCCACAGCGTGTTCTTTGTTCTGTTTGATGCCCAGAAATTTAATGAAGCAACCATGGAACGCGTTGCCGGGTGCAATAACGTGATCACACTGCTGTGCCTGCATGAGCCGGAAATTACCACCGAAGCCTGCCGCGCAGCCAACGCCATGCGCAGCAAACAGATGTTCTATGGCTTTTTGGTGGAAATGGGGCGGGCAGATGCCGCCCAGGCTGTGAATACCGACTGGCTGGATGTGCTGGCCCAGTATGGCCTGTTCTGCGTTTATACCCGCAAGCCGGATATGGATCAGCGAACCGCGGATGCTATGTACCGCAAAATCGTCCACAGCCGCATTGGCAGCGTTGCGGTCCCCGTCCTGCTGCTGGATTGGGAACATGATATAAAATACCTGAACCGCATGATCACCCCCAAAACGGAACTGGGCCAGTGCATCCCGGAGGGGAAAACTTTCCCGCTGAATTTTGACTGAACTGTAGAATAAATAAAACCGGCAGCTTTCCCGCTGAAATAAAGGGGAAAGCTGCCGGTTTTCGTTTATTGTTTATGGAAAATAAGGGACTGAATGTACCCTGGAAGCGCTGCTTATAATACCAAAGCGCTGGGGTCAATGCCATAGCCCAGCAGAACCGCCAGATTGCAGCTGCACAGCGTGCGCAGGCCGTGGTCCAGGTCAGCTTGGTTCAGCGGCGGCATGCCATTGCGTACCCAGGGCAGCAAAAGGCCCACCATGGCGCCCGATAAAAGTTGCCGGTAAACTGGCAGTCGCGCTCGGTTGCGCTGGGCACCAGCGAGAGTAGCCGCTGGCCAAACATCTCGCTTAAGTAATGGAACACATATTCCTGCAAACAGTTCTGCCCGGTGTAAGCCAGCGCGTTTACATAAAAGGTCTTGTTCTGCAAAAGGTATTCTTCCAGATCCGTCAGCAGGGTGGACCAGCTGGCGTAATGGCGCGTTACCAAAAACTGCGTTGCACCACTTTGGAAATACCAGTTCACCAGGTCGAATTTATCCTCAAAATGGTAATAAAAGGTGTTGCGCCCAACCCCGGCATGCTCCACAATATCGTTTACCGAAATTTTTTCCAGCGAGGTGGTAACCATCAGTTCCGTCAGGCTCTGCGCCAGCAATTCCTTGGTTTTGTTGGTACGGGACATCCCTTTTCTCCTTTTCCATACAGCAAATAGATAAAAACTCATGTCATGCTTATCAAGTATTATAGCACACAGGCGAAAAAATTCTACCATCCAAACCCAAAAGCGCGCAAAAAAGCGCGCAAATGCAGCGGTATTTGCCAGCTTTTGGCTGCGCTGCGGCCCGCTTTTTTGCACATACTGTGTAGGGAAGGGGATGAAACCATGCCAACCAATGGCTTACGATATCTGCGCCGTGTGGCGGCCCTGCTGGCGGCTGGCGGCGTTCTGGCGGCGGGGCTGCTGGTTGCCCTGCGGGCAGAACTGCCGGATACCTTTGTGCTGGAGCAGGGGCAGCCGCTGGCGGTAGAAAGCATGCCGTTCCTGCAAGCCGCCCCGCCGTTCCTGCGGGCAGCGCTGCCCCCGCGGGTGTAACGGCTGCGGATAAAAGCGCGAATGTAACCCTGACCCTGCTGGGCCTGCCGGTCAAAACCGTGCGCACGGTGCAGCAGCAGCGGCGAACTGTCCAGCTGGGCGGCACCCCCTTTGGGGTCAAGATGTTCACGGATGGGGCGCTGGTCGTTGCGTTCAGCGATATCTATACCGTCCATGGCAGCGAGAACCCGGCCAAAGAAGCGGGCCTGCGCCTGGGCGACCTGATCACCCAGGCGAACGGCATCCCGGTGCGCACCAATGAGGAACTGACCAACGCCATTGCCGCCGCGGCGGGCGGCAGCGTGGAACTACGCTACCTGCGCGGACAAAACCAGATGACCTGCACCCTTACCCCGGTCAGAGAGCGCGGCACCGATGCCCCGCGGGCGGGCATCTGGGTGCGGGATTCTTCGGCGGGCATTGGCACTTTGACCTTTGCGGATACCGAACACGGGACGTTTGCCGGGCTGGGGCACGCGGTTTCGGACAGTGATACCGGCACGGATTTAACGTTGCTGACCGGAGAAGCCGTTTCCGTCACCATTACCGGCTGCCGCCGCGGCAGTGCGGGCGCCCGGGGGAGCTGCGGGGCGAATTTGGCGGTCAGCAGCCCTTTGGCGACATCAAAGCCAATACTTCGACCGGTGTGTACGGCGTTTTGACAAATTTCGCGCAGGCAGGGGAGAACATCCCCGTTGCCAATCTTCAGGAAGTGTACCCCGGCGAAGCAGAGATCGTGAGCACGATATCCGGTCAGACGGCACAGCGCTTTGCCGTCCGCATTGAGCGGGTCAACATGACAGCTTCGGACCCCAACCGCAACCTGCTGCTGCGTATTACTGACCCGGAACTTTTGCGGGCAACGGGCGGCATTGTGCAGGGCATGAGTGGTAGCCCCATTGTACAGGATGGCTGCCTGGTCGGCGCGGTGACCCATGTGCTGGTCAACGACCCAACCCGCGGCTATGGCATCTTTGCTGCAACCATGCTGAAACGTGCCGATGCCGTGCAGGGAAGGTAATTTCCTGGGGAAAAAGTGCGCATCGCACGTTTTTTACGAAAATGGTAAAACCGGAAAAGAAAAGCAAAAAGAAAACCGAACAACATCGCAGCAAGGGCAGGGGAGATGACACGAAATCATCCGGAAGCTGTCGATAATTACGAATAGGCGGGGATTTTTGAAAGAAAAGAAAGTACGATTCTGCTTGCATGACATGGTAAAATATGGTAAAATTCTCAATGTAGAGAGCGGCAGGCAGCCGCAGATCCGAATAACAGCTCCGGGCGCCGCAAAAACCGCCGTCCGCTGGGCTGAACATGCAAGGGGGAGGAATTTTTGGATGGATAAGATCAAGTTTTTGATGACCGATACCGGCGCGCAGACCACGCAGCTTTGCCGCCAGGCACTGGAAGCCAAAGGGAATTGATGTGACTGTATGCGAGAAAAACGGTTCGCAGGCGCTCAAATCCCTGCTGGAAGAGCACCCGCAGGCCGTTCTGCTGGATGCGTTTATGCCGGATCTGGACGCCATCACGGTTAAACAGCGCTATGAAACCCAGGATACCCGCGGCGGCCACACAACGTTCTTTGTGACCGGTGCATTCCAGAGTGAGGAAGTGGAGCAGGATTTGTTGGATAACGGTTTCTCGTTCTTTTTTTTCGTTAAGCCGTTTGATGAAAACGTTCTGGTCAGCCGCGTACTGAAAGCCGCCGGTTCCACCAGCCGCCCGCAGCCGGTATCGCAGGATTGTGATGAGCTGACGGTGACAGAAATTCTGCATCAGGTCGGCGTACCGGCGCACATCAAGGGCTATCAGTTCCTGCGCGACGCCATTCTGCTGGCCGTGAGCGACCATGACTATATCAACGCTGTAACCAAGCGCCTTTACCCGGAAATCGCCAAGCGCAACGCCACCACGGCTTCCCGCGTGGAGCGCGCCATCCGCCACGCTATTGAAGTCGCCTGGGACCGCGGCGATGTGGATACCCTGAACAGCTACTTTGGCTATACCATCCACAACCTGAGAGGAAAACCCACGAACAGCGAGTTCATCGCAATGATCAGCGATAAGATCCGCCTGGATAAAAAGCAGCGCAGGGCGTGAGGCAAAACGACATTCTGTGGTTGAAAAGCTGGCTGATTTGCGCACTGCGCCTACGCCTATAAATCCCGCCCTTTATTGCGGTGAAATTATAAAAACACACTTTTGACCCAATAAATAATCTATGGCAACACCGCACAATTCTAAGTGCCGATACGGCGAGCGAGGTGCGGCAGCTGCTAAGCCAAAAGCGCAGATAATACTGGATGTCTTATCGAGCATTTTGGCAACGCAGATGCCGTGCCGCAGCCGCCGAAGCGGTGCTTAAGCCGCTAGGCGGGAATTGTGCGGTGTTGCCCTATGTCCAAAACGATAAACTTCCTGCATTGGTTGGCCCCCAATCTGTGCAGGAAGTTTTTTTGCCCAAAAAAAGTTCCTCTGTAAGCAGAAAACAGCGGAAAATAAAAACGAGCAAAAAAATTGCCCGTTTTAAGTGATTGCTGCCATGTGTGCTCTGCAAAAAATCCTGCACCAAAATACTGGGATTGACTGGATTTTTATGGCTATGGCCTGTATAATAAATTCAGAAGAATTGCTGCAGAGCATAGTGCCGATAAACAGTACCATGCTTTGTGGGCAAAACGTGGAAATACATCTGCAAGGGGAGTCATTTTGTGGAAGAAAATGCCCAGGTAAAAGTCAGCGCTATCATTGTGGCGGCGGGGGCTTCCCGCCGAATGGGATTCGATAAACTCAGCTACCGCCTGCCCGGCGGCAAAACCGTGCTGGAAACTAGTGTGGCGGCTTTTGCCGCCCACCCGCAGGTGGACGAGCTGATCCTTGTGGCAGGCGGTAACCTGCCTGCCTGCCAGGCGATTGCAGCGGCCTGCCCCAAGCCGTGCACCGTGGTCGGCGGCGGCGCGACCCGCGCCGACAGTGTGTGCAGCGGTCTGCGCGCGGCAAAAAAGGGCAGCTGGTGGCGATCCATGATGCCGCCCGCCCCTTTGTGAGCGAGCAGGTTATTACCGATGCTTTAGCGGAAGCCGAGGCCATGGGGGCCGCTGCCCCGGCGGTTGCGGTCAAGGATACCATCAAGATCGCCAATGACGGCGCTGTGGTGCAGACACCGGACCGCGCCGCTCTGTTTGCGGTGCAAACGCCCCAGTGCTTCTGCCGGAACCTGTACTGGAAGGCTTTGGAAGCTGTGCAGGGGGAAAAAGTCCACCTGGTGACCGATGACTGCAGCCTGTTTGAACTGGCGGGCCTGCCGGTGCACCTGACGCAGGGCGATTACGTCAACCTGAAAATTACCACGAAAGAGGACCTGCCCGCCGCGGCACAGAATAAGGGAGAAAATACAATGCGCATTGGTCATGGTTATGATGTTCACCGCCTGGTGGAGGGCCGCAAGCTGATTATGGGCGGCGTGACGATCCCATATGAAAAAGGCCTGCTGGGCCATTCCGATGCAGATGTGCTGCTGCACGCAGTTTCGGATGCACTGCTTGGCGCGGCGGCACTGGGGGATATCGGCAAGCATTTTCCGGATACCGACCCGCGGTACGAGGGAGCAGATTCCCCTGATGCTGCTGCGGGAGGTTGGCCGTCTGCTGGATGAAACCGGTTATACTGTTGGCAACATTGACGCCACTGTTTTGTGTCAGGCACCCAAGCTGGCACCGCATATCCCGTCCATGCGGCAGAACATTGCCAATGCTTTGGGCCTTGTTCTGGACGATGTGAGCGTGAAAGCTACCACGGAAGAACACCTTGGCTTTACCGGCGAGGGGCTTGGCATTGCCGCCCACGCCGTGGCACTGATTGAGAAAAAGTAATCAGAGTTTTATTAAGGCAATAACTCTTTTTGCTGGCGGGGGCTTATATCATTTGCACTTCGCCGCAGCATGGCCAATGCGTTCATATCGGGTACTTCTCTACAATGGGCACAGTTTTTTGCCCTGCCGCATTTGCATGGCGGGCAAACTGTGTTATACTAAAGTGTATCTGAAAACAAAGGCAATACCGCATAATTCTAAGTGCCGCAGCCGTTGGAGCGGTGCTTATGCCGTTAGGCGGAATTGTGCGGTATTGCCCAAAGAAAATGACGGATATTTCGCAAACACAAGCAGGATGTAAGGCTTTTTAACGCAAAATCTGGCTGCGTTTGTAGAAATAGACTGAATTTTTGACTTTTCAGATACACCCTAAAAAGGTAACAGCCGGGGCCGCAGCCGGATACTGCGGCAGAACAACGGATAGGAAAGGGGGCGCCTGCGCGATGTTTGGTTTTTTGATGTGATCCAGGACATTTTGAGCAACCTGCGCACGTTTGGCCTGCGTGATGTGATCGATATTGCGGTGGTCAGTTTGGCTATGTATCAGATCTTTTTGTTTGCGCGCAAATCCCGTGCCGGGCAGCTGGTGCGCGGTTTGCTGCTGCTGCTGGTGTTTTATGCGCTGGCGGATGTGATGCAGCTGCGCACGGTGCGCTGGGTGCTGACCAATGTGATGCAAATCGGCTTTATTGCAGCTATTGTACTGTTCCAACCGGAACTGCGCCGCACGCTGGAACACATGGGCCAAAGCACCAACTGGACCAAACTGCTGTTTACCACCCACCGGCAGGACCCCACCCTGCGCGGCGCATGGCAGAGCGCCGTGGTGGCCATCTGCGATGCAGCCGAGCAGCTTTCCGATACGCGCACCGGCGCATTGATGGTGCTGGAACGCATGAACAACCTGGATGAGATCATCCGCACCGGCACACCGCTTTCGGCGGATGTGATCCCCGAAATGCTGGGTACCATCTTTTATGAGGGTACCCCTTTACATGACGGCGCTGTTGTGATCCGGGATGGCCGCATTGTGGCCGCTGGGTGTGTGCTGCCGCTTTCCAACAACCTGGAAATGGGCAAAGATATGGGTACCCGCCACCGCGCGGGTCTTGGCATGAGCGAAAATTCTGATGCCATCGTGGTGGTGGTCAGTGAGGAAACCGGTATTATCTCCCTGGCCAAAAATGGTGTTCTGATCCGCCGCCTGGACCGCCAGAACCTGTTCAACCTGCTGCAGGAGGAAATTATTCCGCCGGAAACAGCCGAAGCGCAAAAGCAGCCGCTGTTGAACCAGCTGCTGAACAAAGGAGGTGCTGGCAAGCATGCAAAAACAAACGCAGCCCGCTGAACCGGTGCGCAAAGCGAATGGTTCCATTTGGGATAACCGCTTTTTCCTGGGAATTGTTTCCGTGCTGGCCGCAGTGCTGGTCTGGATGGTGGTTTCTACCTTTCTGGATCCGCAGGGGTCCTTTGTCATCAAAGATGTCAGCGTGAATTATGGCTACCAATCTACCATTTATACCTCCAAAGGGCTGGATATTGTGGACCAGCAGGCAGTGGATAACGTGCAGGTGCAGGCGGACGGCAACGGTACTTTGATCGGCAAGCTGTCCAGCTCCGATATTATGGTTTACCCGGTCTATAACGGCGTGCAGGGGCGGGCAAAACCACCCCTGCGGCTGGAGGCCCGCATCACCAACACCGATTATACCAACGTGGGCATCAAGCTGACGGTGCTCAGCCCGCAGACGGTGGATGTTGTGTTTGATACCGTCGGCGAAAAACACTGCCCGTTACCACCGATACCAGCGGCATTACCATTGCCGACGGCTTTACCCCTGAACCGCATTACCACCACCCCCACCGAAGTGACTCTGACCGGCCCGACCAGTGAGCTGGATAAAATCAGCGAGGTGGTGGCCCCTGTTTTCGCACGAAGGCTCGCTTTCGGATTCCGTGTCGGCAACAGCATCGCTGGAACTGCGGGATGAAAACGGCGATATTGTAACGCCGGAATACACCACGCTGGACAGCAACACGGCGGATATCAACCTGACAGTCTATCAGGTGCGGGAACTGCCGCTTTCCATCGTGTTTATCAACGCGCCGTCCGGGTTTGATACTTCCTATCTGAAGTATTCGCTCAGCATTCCTACCCTGAATGTGGCGGGCCCGGCCAAGACGGTCGGCGCTCTGACCGAACTGAGCGTTGCGGCTTTTGATCTTGGCCGTGAGTTTGCGTTTGACCGCGACTACCAGAAAAACATTGAACTGCCTGCCGGTGTGGTTTCGTTGGATGGCGTATCCGCTGTAACGATCCGGTTTGATACCACCGATATGATCTCCCGTACCTTTACCGTAACCAACATCCGCACCGTCAATGTGCCCAGTACGATTGACCTGGAAGTGCTGACGGCGCAGATCCATCAGGTTACGCTGTATGGCCCCAAGAGCGAGATGGAAGAACTTTCGGCAGACAGTATTCTGGCCCAGGTGGACTGCCAGAATCTGGCGGTATCCGTTGGCCAGCAAACCGTGGCGGCCAGCATTCAGGTGCCGTCGTCCAGCCACATTTTTGCAGTCGGCAACTATACGGTGCAGTGCCAGGCAAGCTCACAATAACCGGGCATCCATCAGCCGGGGTTCCGGCCTATCCGATGCCCGCCAACCAAAGGAAAACATCAGCCCATGATTCTTGTACGCAATATCCGCCTGCCGCTTTCCTGCCCGGACCCGGAGCAGGAAGCTGTCCGGCAGGCTTACCGCACGCCGCCTGCGGGGCAACGCTCCGGCGCAGGCTGGCGTGGCAAAACTTTCGGTGGATGCCCGGCACGGCACGCCTGTGCTGGTGTATACCATCGCCATCACGCTCCATGACGAGGGTGAGGAATCGGCTTTGGCCGGGGCCTCGCCCTGTGTCTGTTTCACCCGCAAACCGGATTTTACCTTCCCGGTTGGTCAAACACCATTGAAACACCGCCCTGTGGTGGTCGGCCTTGGCCCGGCGGGGCTGTTTGCGGCCCTGTTGCTGGCCCGCAATGGTTACCACCCCATTGTGCTGGAGCGCGGTCCGGCCCTGGCGGACCGTGTGGCCGCTGTGCAAAAAGTTTGAGCAGACCGGCGCGCTGGACCCCAACGCCAATATCCAGTTTGGCGAGGGCGGCGCAGGAACATTCTCGGACGGCAAGTTGACCACCCGCGTGGGGGATCCTTTGTGCGGCTTTGTGACGGACGCCTTTTTGAAGCACGGCGCCCCGGCGGATATCGCTTGGCGGCAAAAGCCCCATGTGGGCACTGACCTGCTGCGCGGCGTTATTACCAGCATCCGCACTGAGATCGAAAACCTTGGCGGGGAAGTACACTTTAACACGGCGCTGACCGGCCTGCAGACCAGCGGCGGCGCGCTGTGCGGCATTACTACCACGGCGGGCAGCATCCTCTGCGACCAGCTGATCCTGGCGGTGGGCCACAGCGCGCGGGATACCTTTGCCGTGCTGCATACCATGGGCCTGCCGCTGGAATGCAAACCGTTTTCGGTGGGATTCCGCGCGGAACATCTGCAAACAGAAATTGAAAAGAGCCTTTACCACGGTGCTGCCGGGAACCCGGCCCTGCCGCGGGGCGAATATCAGCTTAGCCAGCATGTGGGCCAGCGGTGCGTGTACACCTTCTGCATGTGCCCCGGCGGTCAGGTGTGCGCCGCCGCCAGCGAGGATGGTGGCGTGGTGACCAACGGAATGAGCTACCATGCCCGCGATGGCCGCAACGCCAATGCCGCCGTGGTGGTCAGCGTGGATGGCCGCGATTTTGATAACGACCCGGTCAAGGCGGTCGCATTTCAGCGCCAGTTGGAACAGGCCGCTTACCGTGTGGGCGGCGGGGGATACCTTGCCCCGGCAGAAACGGTCGGCAGCTTTCTGGCAGGCCGCGGCAAACTGGAGCTGGGGGCAGTGCAGCCTACCTACCCCCCGCGGCGTGACCCCTGCGACCTTGGCAGCCTGCTGCCGGGGGAACTGGCCGCCGACCTGCGGGATGGCATTACCGCCTTTGGCCGCAAGCTGCGGGCTTACCAGGCACCGGATGCCGTGCTGACGGGGCTGGAAACCCGGACTTCCAGCCCGGTGCGCCTGCTGCGCGGGGATAACTTCCAGTGCACCGGCCTGACGGGACTTTACCCCTGCGGCGAGGGTGCCGGTTACGCAGGCGGCATTATGACCGCCGCCGTGGACGGTGTGCGCTGCGCCGCTGCCCTGATGCAGCAGTACGCCCCGGATAAGGCCTGAACGGCAAAGCCTGGCAAGATGTTGAAATAACGAAACGTGTGAAGAAACGTAAAGAGTGAGAAGAGAAAGAGGAACCGCTATGCCCAACAATCACCCGTATGATAAAAAAAGTGACCGCCGCCAGCAGGATCTGAATGACCTGGTGGATGGTGCCGTCAACTTTGGGCTGGGCATCAGTTCCACGGTGCTTTCCGGTATTGCCGGCGCACTGGACAGTGTGGGGAATTCCCTGAACCGGGCCGCGCAAAGGCCGGAACAGAACAGCTTTATTGCCTACCGCCGTAAGCTGGACAACAGCCTGGCCGGGCATTACGGCGGCTGGATGACCATGGGCGTGCTGGGCTGGGTGTTCGGCGGCTGCTTTGCCATTGCTGCGCTGGTTATGGCCATCCTTGCCGGTGTGGCACCCAATGATGCAAGCTTGTGGAGCGCAATGTCGGTGTTCAATATTCTGGCTCCGATGTTTACCGCCTGCACGCTGGGATTTTTTTGTCATGGGGTACGCAGGCTGCCACGCAGCAAACTATTTTGGCCGTCTGCGCCGCTACCTGCGCGGCATGCACGGCTTTACGGCGGAGCTGCCGGAGCTGACCCGCAGCAGCGTGGTGCGCGCCGATAAGGTGCGCAAAGACCTGCGGAATGCTTTTGGCCAAAGGCCATTACCCCAACGCCTGCATGAATGAGGCAGAAACAACGCTGTACCTGGACGAAACGATGTACCACCCTGCGCCCGCCGCGGCACCGGTGCAGCCAAAAGCGGCACAGCCCGCGCTGACCGATGAAGAGCTGTTCCGCCGCGATGGGTCAGACTTTTTGAACTACCTCAAAACCTGCCAGGGCCGCCTGGGGGACCAGGCAGATGAAGAGCTGGTGCAGATGCGAAAAACCTGCGCGGCTATCATGGGGTTTGTGCATAACCACCCGGAACAGCTGCCGCGGGTGCGCCGCTACCGCGAATATTATATGCCCACTACCCGCAAGCTGCTGAACACCGCGCTGGGGTTGGGCGAAAGCGCTACCCAGAACGCGCAGGAAATCCGGCGCGATATCGTGGGTATCCTGCACACCCTGAATACGGCATATGAAAAGCTGTACGATACCCTTTTGCAGGATGTTAGCATGGATGTTTCCACCGAAATCGATACGCTGGAAGCCATGCTGAACCAGGACGGCCTGACCCATGACTTTGCAGCAGATTTTGGTGCAAAATAAAACCGGTGAAAGTAGATAAGGCAATACCGCATAATTCTAAGTGCCGATACGGCGAGCGAGGTGCGGCAGATGCCAAGCCAAAAGCGCAGATAATACTGGATGCTGCAAAGGTGAGCGCCGCCAGTGGCGGAAACAGCGAACCGAAGCAGGGGCAGCGGTCGCAGAGTGCGAGGGGCTTTTGCCCCCGAAGCACGATGCGGGTACCGCAACCCGACATTATCGAGCATTTTGGCAACGCAGATGCCGTGCCGCAGCTGCCGGAGCGGTGCTTAAGCCGCAAGGCGGGAATTGTGCGGTGTTGCCATAAAGGAACAGGAGCAAGACAATTATGAACTATCGTGCCTGGCAGCTGAAAAACGCCGATACCGCAGGGGAAAGTGCGCTCCTGGCCGCCGGTTATGGCCCGCTGCTGGCCAGGGTGCTGGCCTGCCGCGGTATTGCCCAGCCGCAGGCTGCCGCCGCATTGCTGGAAGAGGAACCGCCGCTGAGCGACCCGTTCCTGCTGAAAGATATGGACAAAGCCGTTGCCCGCATCCAGCAGGCTATTGAAAACGGTGAAACCATTGTGATCTTTGGCGATTATGATGTGGACGGCGTTTCCGCTACGGCCATCCTGTATGAATGCCTGACCAACCTTGGCGCGCAGGTGCGCTGCAAACTGCCCACCCGCGAGGGCGGCGGCTACGGCCTGAACCGTGAAACCCTGCAAAAGCTGGCAGATAAAGGCTATAAGCTGATTGTGACAGTGGATAACGGCATTTCCGCCATTGAGGAAGCTGACCTGGCCGCAGAGTTGGGCATTGAGCTGGTGATTACCGACCACCACCTGCCCGCCCAGCAACTGCCCAAAGCCGTTGCCGTTGTGGACCCCAAGCGGGAGGACGACACAAGCCCCTTCAAGGATCTGTGCGGTGCCGGTGTGGCGTTCAAGCTGTGCGCTGCGCTGGAATGCTGTGAGGACCCCGCTGAACTGCTGGAACCCTTTGGCGAACTTGCCGCCCTTGGCACCATTGCGGACGTAATGCCGCTGGTGGGGGAGAACCGCACCATTGTAAAAGAGGGCCTTGCCACCTTGCAGGATACCCTGCGCCCCGGTTTGCAGGCCCTGCTGGAAAACGCAGGCTATGCAGACCGCCCTGTCACGGCGGAAACCGTCAGCTATGGGCTGGCACCCCGCCTGAACGCCGCGGGCCGCATGGATACCGCCGCTGTTGCCCTGAAGCTGCTGCTGTGCGAAAACGAGGAGCAGGCCGCAGGCATTGCGGCGCGCCTTTCGGAGATCAACACCAGCCGTCAGCAGGCGGAACAGCAGATCGCTGCCGCTGCACTGGAAAAACTGAGCGCAGACCCTGCCCGTGTTCTGGACCGTGTAATCGTGGTATCAGGCGAAGGCTGGCACCCCGGTGTAATCGGCATTGTGGCAACTCGCCTGATGGAAAAATACGGCCGCCCCTCCATTGTTATTTCGACTGAAAACGGCGAGGGCCGCGGCAGTGGGCGCGCCCCCACCAGCTTTAACCTGCACGCCGCTTTGTGCGCTTGCGCACCGCTGCTGCTGCGCTTTGGCGGGCATTCCGCTGCGGCGGGCCTGACCATTGAAGAAGAAAAGATCGGCGCGTTCCGCAAAGCCATCAACGATTGGGCCGCTAAAAAGAATACCCGGTGCCCAAGCCGCTGCCGCTCAAGTTGGATGCCGTGGCCGATATTGCGGAATTGACGGTGCCTACCGTACAGGAACTCAGCCGCCTGGCTCCCTTTGGCAGCGGCAACCCGGTTCCGGTGTTCCTGCTGCAAAACGCCGCGGTGGATGGCATCTGGCCCCTGGGCAGTGAGGGGCGGCATTGCCGCATTCGCCTGCGCCAGGGCGGGGCAGCCTGCTTTGTCTCACTGTTCGGCACCGCCCCGGACGACCTGCCCTACCGCATGGGTACAGCTGTGGATGCCGCGGTGGAAGTCAGCATCTTCCAGGGGCGCGGCGGGCCGATGGTGTCCTGCCATTGCTGCGCCATGCGCCCGGCCGGTTTGGGCAATGCCCCGGCGGAGCAGGCCGCACGGTTTGATGCTTTCCTGAGCGGAACGGCCCTGCCAGATGACGAGCGGTTGGCCTGCCTGCCCACCCGTGCCGATACCGCTGCCGTGTATCGCATGGTGCGCACCGGCAATGTGTTTGCGGATGATCTGCAGCCGCTGTTTGCAACCGCAGGGCCGGAAAAACACCGGCAAGACCCTGGCCAGCCTGACGGCGCTGGAACAGCTTGGTTTGATCGAGCGCCGCGGCAGCCGCTACCAGCCGGTGGAAGTGACCGGCAAAAAGACCTCTCCTCCGCGCCGGTCCTGCGCAGACTGGCGGAAGGGGAAGGATAAGGCAAAATGAAAAATGCCCCCGCGGCAGGAGGGAACTGCCGCAGAAACGGGACTTTTTATGATTGTGCGATACTTGAAATGGGGATGATAGAATGCCAGAAGAAGTCAAAAAACAATGCTGCAGAACAGGAGCCCAGGCGCAAAAGCAGCCGGTGCCCATGCCCACTACTTATGAAGCACTGCGCCATGATCTGATCGCCAGCGGCCGTGCCTATGATTTTGACATGATTGACCGTGCTTATCAGCTGGCCAGCGCGGCGCATGCCACCCAGTTCCGCCGCAGCGGCGAACCGTATATCTGCCACCCAATCAGTGTGGCACAGCTGCTGGTGGAACTTGGTATGGATAGCGAAAGCGTTGCCGCAGCCCTGATGCACGATGTGGCCGAGGATACCCCCGTGACCATTGACGAGATCCGCCAGAAGTTTGGCAGCGAGGTTGCCCTGCTGGTGGATGGTGTTACCAAGCTGACCCAGATCAAGTTCTCGAATGTCGAGGACCGCAAAGCGGAAAACCTGCGCAAAATGCTGCTTGCCATGAGCCAGGATGTCCGCGTGATGATCATAAAACTGTGTGACCGCCTGCACAATATGCGTACCGGCGATGCCTGGCCGGAGCAGAAACGCCGCGATAAAGCCCTGGAAACCATGGAGGTTTATGCCCCCATTGCCCACCGCCTTGGCATTTCCAACATCAAGGAGGAGCTGGAGGACCGCAGCCTGCAATACCTGGATCCTGTGGGCTATAACATGATCCGCTCCCTGCTGAACAAGCATGGGGATGACTTCCTCAACGATATCTGCGCCACCATCCAGGAACACCTGGAACAGAACGGCATCCACGGAGCAACCATCCGCCACCGTGTCAAGAGCATCTACGGCATTTACCGCAAGATGTATATGCAGAACAAGGATTTCGAGGAGATTTATGATATTTATGCTGTCCGCATCATTATTGATACGGTGGCGGAATGTTATACCGCGCTGGGCCTGATCCATGATATGTACCACCCGCTGCCCAACCGCTTCAAGGACTACATCTCGACCCCCAAACCCAACGGCTACCAGAGCCTGCACACCACCGTGATTGGCCGCGAAGCCATCCCCTTTGAGGTGCAGATCCGTACCCGCGAGATGGACCGCAACGCGGAATACGGCATTGCTGCCCACTGGAAGTATAAGGCCGGCATTACCGCCGCCAGCAGTGATAGGCTGGACGAACGCCTGGCTTGGGTGCGCCAGCTGTTGGAAAGCCAGCGCTCCAGCATTGATGCCACCGACCTGCTCAGCGATATCAAGTCTGACCTGCTGCCGGAAGAAGTGTTTGCCTTTACCCCACGCGGCGATGTGATCAACCTGCCGGCCGGCGCAACCGTCATCGACTTTGCTTACGCCATCCATTCCGCCGTGGGAAACCGGATGATCGGCGCCAAGGTAAACAACCGCATTGTGCCCATTGACCATCAGGTCGTTACCGGCGAAATCATTGAAATCATCACCGGTCCGGAAAACCGTGGCCCCTCCCGCGACTGGCTGAACATTGTAAAAACCAGCGAAGCAAAGAACAAGATCCGCAACTGGTTCAAGAAAGAGCGCCGGGACGAAAACATTGCCGAGGGCAAGGATGCCTTTGAAAAAGAGCTGCGCCGCAACCTGATGGTGATCCCGCCGGAGCAGTATGGCGAGTTCATGTCCAACCTGGCGCGCCGCAACCACTGTAACTCGGTGGATGAAATGTATGCGGCCATCGGCTATGGCGGTTTGCAGCTGGCGCGCATCCTGCCCAAGCTGAAGGAAGAGTACACCCGCCTGAAAGCAACGGAACCCAAGCCGCTGCCCACGGTGGATATCAAGCGTGTTCATTCTTCGGACGGCGTTGTGGTGGAAGGCATTGACAACTGCCCCATCAAGTTTGCCAAGTGTTGTTCGCCGCTGCCGGGGGATGACATCATCGGTTTTGTCACCCGTGGGTTTGGCGTGTCCATCCACAAGCGGGACTGCGCCAATGTGCAGCAGAGTATGAAGGACCCGGAAAATGCCGCCCGCTGGGTGAAAGCCTATTGGGCGGATGATGCCAAAGAGGACTACAAGGCAACGCTGGAGCTGGACTGCATGGACCGCGCCAACCTGCTTTCGGACGTTGCGCTGGCGCTGGGCGATATGCGTGTGCCGATCTATTCACTTTCCGCCCGCGCGGCGGACCAGGGCCGCGCACGCATGTCCCTGACGGTTGGCATTATGAACACCGTGCACCTGAACAATGTTGTGGCACGCCTGAAAAAAGTCAAAGACGTTCTGACAGTTACCCGCAACTAAAACTTTTATACGGGGGACTTTTTGATCCTTTTTTGCAAAAAAAAAAAAGGAACCGAAAAAACTCTGATATATCAGACATAAAAAATAAGAAATAAAATAGAAAGTGTGCAGAAACCCCGTAGGAACGCATATTGCGCGCCCGCTGCCTGGGGTTAAATCAAAATTGACCTATCACTGCACAACCCATAAAACACATGAATCAAAACACAAAACGGCGGTGGCTGGCGGCGCTTTTTGGGCGCGGCGGCAGGCATGGTGGTATTTTTTCCTGCTGTATGGAACATCCACCCTGCACCCAACCTATGATGCCTGGATCTTGAACGGCTATGATGAGTGGGACATTCAGCAGCATTATGCGGGCTGGGTGTTGTTCCGCAACCTCATTGGGCATTCCCGCTGGGCCTGGCGGATACCATTGCCGCCCCGGATGGCACCGTCATTTCGTTTACCGACAGCATCCCCTGGGTCAGCATCTTCTTCAAGGCGCTGCGCGGGTGCTGCCCTCCACCTTCCAGTGGTTTGGGTGGTACACGCTGTTCTGCTTTGCCATGCAGGGGGCAGCCGGTGCGCTTCTGTGCGCCCGCGGGCAGGCAAAAACTGGCGCGGGAGCGCTGGTGTTTTCCACACTGGGCGGTCTGCTGTTTGTTATGCTGCCTACCTTGTGGGAGCGCGCGTTCCGCCATACCGCGCTGGCCAGCCAGTGGCTGTTTTTGCTGGCGCTGTATGCCTTTCTGGAATACCGTCAAAACCTGCACAGCGGCACGGCCAAATTCCCCTGGGCCATGCCGGTGCTGGCCTTTTTGGCGGTGGGTATCCACCCGTACTTTCTGCCGCTGGTCATGATGTGCGCCCTGCTGGCCGCCGTGGAACTGGGCCGCCAGAAAAAAGCCTGGGGCCGCGCGGCGCTGCAGTTTGCGGCAAGTTTGGCAGCGGCTGTGGTGGGCGGTGTTTTGTGCGGGGCCATCGGCTCCGGCACCGGGGCATCCCGCCCGGCTATGGCGATTATTCCATGAACCTGAATGCACTCATCAACCCAACCTCCCGCGGGGGCTACACTTGGTCCCGGCTGTACCAGGTAATGCCGCAGCAGCCCGGCCAGTATGACGGCTTCAATTACCTGGGGCTTGGTGTGCTGGCGCTGATCACGGCGGCGCTGCTGTTCAGCCTGCGCCGGGCGGTGCGCTGCCCCCAGAACACCAAAACCTGGCGGCACCGCAACGGGCCGGTGTTTGCGGCCTGCGTGTTTTTAACGCTGTTTGCCGTCAGCAACAAAATTTACTGGGGCAACACCGGCATTGAGCTGCCGCTGCCTGCAAAGCTGTTGGAGCTGTGCGGCATCTTCCGCTCCAGCGGGCGGATGTTCTATCTGGTAGCGGCCTGCATGGTGGTGTATGCCGTGTATACCCTGCGGGACCGCCTGCCCGGCCGGTATGCGGTGCTGGTGCTGGCGCTGTTTGTCGGCGTTCAGGCGTTTGATTTGAGCGCCGCCGCCCAGCAAAAAGCGGCAGAAGTTCGCCGACCCCATCAACGCCACAGTGGTAAACAACGACCAGACCGCCAACCTTGGCGCGGGCCACACCCAGCTGCTTGCCGCCGGGGAAGTGGGGAGGACCGCCTGCGCCTGCTGGCCATTCTGGCGGGCAAGCAGGGGCTGGCAACCAATCTGGATATTGCTGTGTCCGGCAGCCACCCAGCGGCGGAAGCCAGCCGCGCCGATACCGCTGCCCGGCTTGCCGCCGGGCAGTATGACCCCACCGCCGTGTATGTGACAACCGACGGCGCAACATGGGAAAACTGGCAGGCGGTGTTTGCGGGTGATGATTCGCTGAATTTCTTTGTAGCGGATTCCTGCTATTTTATGGTGCCTGCGGTTTAACCGGGTGTGCCATACTGACTGAATAAGGAGAACTGTGTTATGCGTGCTGTGCTTCAGCGTGTTTCCTCGGCGTCCGTTGTGGTCAACGGCGGCGATCCCCGCACCATCGGGCCGGGGCTGATGATTTTGTTGGGGTAAAGGATGGCGACGACCCCGCCATTATCCCCAAGCTGGCAGCCAAATGCGCCGGGCTGCGCATTTTTGCCGATGATGAGGGCAAGTTGAACCGCAGCGCCGTGGAACTTGGCTATTCGGTTCTTGTCGTCAGCAACTTTACCCTGTATGGCGATACCTCCCGCGGCAAACGGCCCAGCTTTATCCATGCCGCAAAAGGGGAGACCGCCAAAAGCGCTTATGATGCCTTTTTTGCAGGAGCTGATGAACGCCCAGGGACTGAAAGACGTTCAGCATGGCGAGTTTGGGGCCGATATGCAGGTCAGCCTTGTCAACGATGGTCCGGTGACCATCATCATTGATACCGATGAGTGGAAGTAAAGGAGCACAACCATGAAATTGATCCATATCCACGGCGTTTGGCCGCTGTATACTAATACCTTTTTGCTGATCACCGCCGCCGGGCATGCCGTTGTGGTGGACCCCGCTGCCGAGGCCGAAACCTATCTGGCTCAGCTGAAAGAGAATAACGCAACCCTGACGGACATTTTCCTCACCCATGGCCATTATGACCATGTGGGCGGTGTGGCGGCTCTGAAAAAAGCCACCGGCGCTAAGGTGCATATGGACCTGGCCGATGCCAAAGGCGACCAGATGTATCCGCTGACTCCGGATCTGATCGATGCCCCGTGGCCTGCGGGCAACAGTGAGTATCAGGTGGATGAGCTGACGTTCCGCATCTGGCACACACCGGGCCACACCCCCGGCGGTGTGGTCATCGCCTGCGGCGACCGGCTGTTCAGCGGCGATACCCTGTTTGCGGGCAGCTGCGGCCGTGTGGACCTGCCCGGCGGCAGCGCAGCCGATATGCAGCGCAGCCTTGCTCTGGTGGCGGATCTGCCCCTGCCGGATGAAACCACCGTCTACCCCGGCCACGAAAGTTTTACCACCCTTGGCCAGGAACGCCGGTCCAACCCATATCTGATGGGGGAAGTATTTTAAGATAGGTAGGAATTAGGAAGATAGGTAGGAGTTAGGAGGGAGGAGTTAGGAGTTAAGCGGCGGCCTAAAAAGTTTGCGGTATGCCTGCAATGCGCCGGGTACTGTTTTGGCAGTATTGGCATAAGCGGGATTACAACAGGCTCGGCTCCGCGCTAACTCCTAACCCCTAACTCCTCCCTCCAATTCAGGGGGTTCTTATGCAAATTGTATTGCACGGTGCGGCAGCTGGGTATGAGGCCGAGCATACCGCACGCATCTTTTACCCGGCGGCGGAGCTGAGCCAGACCCTGCCGGACGATACCGCAGACCTTGTGCTGGCTGTGGCTCACAGGTATCTGCTGCTGGTTCTGGTGCGGCAGAACGGCACAACCACCTGGGTGCAGCAGCGCCCGCCCCAGGGGGATGCCCGCACGCAGGAGTATGCTCTGTGCCGCATGCTGTACACCATGCTGTGCGGCGTTACCGGTATCCGCCCGCCCTGGGGCATGATGACCGGCGTGCGCCCGGTGCGCATCATCCATGACCTGCGCGCCGAGGGCAAAACCGAAGAAGAAATCGAACAGCGCTTTTTGCAGCATTTTGACTGCACGCCGCGCCGTTTTGCCATGGCCAAAAGTATTGCGGACCTGCAGCGCCCGGTGCTGGAACGCGCCCAGCCGATGGATTGCGGTGTGTACGCGGGCATTCCGTTCTGCCCGTCCCGCTGCAGCTATTGCAGCTTTGTTTCCCGCACGGTGGGGGATAAATCCAGCCGTGCGCTGGTGGCCCCTACGTGGACTGCCTGTGCAAGGAGCTTGCCGCTACCCGCGCCGCTGCGGACGCCGCACACCTCAGCATCAAAACGCTGTATATCGGCGGCGGCACCCCCACCAGCGTCAACGCGCAGCAGCTGCGCCAGCTGATGGAAACCATGGCCGAGCAATTTGACCTGCCCGCCCTGGAAGAGTTTACCGTGGAAGCAGGCCGCCCTGACTGTACTGACGAAGAAAAACTGCGCATCATCAAAGAATACGGCGCAACCCGCATTTCCATCAACCCGCAGACATTCTCGGATGAAGTGCTGCGCAACATGGCCGCCGCCACACGGCGCAGGATATCCTGGATTGTTACCGGACCGCCCGCCGCGTGGGGCATGATAACATCAACATGGACTTGATTGCGGGTCTGCCGGGGGATACGGTGGAAGGCTTCCGCCATAGCCTGCAGACGGCCATTGACTTGGACCCGGAAAATATCACCGTGCATACCCTCACGCTGAAACGGGCGTCCAACCTGGTGGTGGAGCACCGCGCTGCGGATTATGCCGATGTGGCCGCTATGGTGGAAAGCTGCGAGCTGCTGGAAAAAGCCGGTTACCGCCCCTACTACCTGTACCGCCAAAAAGGCACCCTGCAAAACCTGGAAAACGTGGGCTGGTGCAAGCCGGGGGTACGAGTGCCTGTATAATATCTATATCATGGAGGAAGTCCACACCATTCTTTCTGCCGGTGCGGGCGGTTCTACAAAGCTGGTGGCCCCCGGTGCACGTCACGGCAAGATCGAGCGTATCTTTAATTATAAGTACCCGACAGAATATATCGACCGATTTGACACGATCCTTGCACGCAAGGAAGGAGTGAAACAGTTCTATGACCAATATCCCAGCTGTGGTGAATCCGCGCGCCCCCAAGCGCATGGTGGGGTGTGAGCTGCTCAACCTTGCCGCGCACAACCCGGCTGATTTGGTGCAGCTGAGCGAACAGCAGTACCAGAGCCGCATTGATGCTGCCGCGGCCTATGTTCTGGCATCCGGCCGCCGTATTGTCATGCTGACGGGGCCTTCCGCTGCGGGCAAAACCACCAGCGCCAACAAGTTGGCCGCCGCCATGCGCAGCAAAGGCGTGCGCAGCCGGGTATTGAGCCTGGACGACTTTTTTGTGGGCGAGGGCCGCTACCCCAAACAGCCGGATGGCCGGGATGATTACGAATGCGTGGAAGCGCTGGATATCCCGCTGGTGCAGCACTGCCTGCAGCAGCTGGCCCAGACCGGCGTGTTCGATGCGCCGATCTTTGACTTTATGACCCAGCTGCCCGCCCCGCAGACCCAGCACATCGACTGCACTGACGGTGTGGTGGTTGTGGAGGGACTGCACGCCTTTAACCCCATCCTGACCGAGACTTTGCCGCAGGATGCTGTGCTGAATATTTACGCCAGCCTGCGGGAAGAATATGCCGGACCGGACGGTGCGCGGCTGATCGCCACCCGCGATGTTCGCCTTGCCCGCCGCATTACGCGGGACTGGCGGTTCCGCGGGCATGATGCCGATTTTACCATCGGCCTGTGGCCCCATGTCTGTAAGGCAGAGGACCAGTATATCAAGACGTTCAAGAATCGGGCGAACCTTTGTGCTGGATACTTCGTTCAGCTGCGAGGTGGGGATTTGGGAATATTATATTGACCAGCTGACGGCCAGCGCCAATGCGGGCCGCATGGCAGACCTGCGCAGCCGGTTTGCGCATCTTGTACCCATTAATGCCGCGCTGATCCCACAGAAAAGCATGCTGCGGGAGTTCATTGGAGCCGAAAACCAATAAAACTTCCTGTTACGTCCAAATGTTTACGATTTGGACATAATTCTTTGCGCCACAAGATTGAAAACCAGGCAATGATACGGTATAATAAGCCTTACAGGGAAAAGCCGTGAAATCGAAAGTAATAAATTTTTACGGCTTTTCATTCCACCCGGCCGGGGCTGCGCAGCTGTGGCGCAGTGCCCTGCCGGGGCCAGATGATAACGAGGTGTTACATTATGTTTGAACTGGATATCAATAAGATCAAAGAACAGAGCATGCAGTTTGTGGATACCGCTTACAAGGTAGCCATGGATATTGCAGATAAGGGCAAGAACCAGCTGGATCTGGCATCCCAGCAGAACCGCCTGGCCAAGGCACAGCGCCAGCTGGGCGCACTGGTTTACAGCCTGCATAAGGCAGACGAGGAAAACCAGCCCCTGGTGGATAAATATATCGAGAACATTGCCGAAATCGAAAAAGGCGATTGAGGAAATCAAGGCCCGCATGACCCCCCCGATGAGGCCGCTGCCGCTGAAGCTGCCGAGGCTGAGCAGGAGGCTGAGGACCCCAACGATCCCACCACCTACCACGATGACCCCGCCGGCCTGACCCCCGAGGAGGAGCAGGCTCTGGCCGATGCGGCTGACCGCCCGCGCGGTGAGACCAAAGAGTGCCCCGTCTGCCATGCAGATGTGGATGTAGACGCACTGTTCTGCAACCATTGCGGCGCACAGCTGTAAACAGGTAACTCGGCTGTCAAACAGCAACTTGTATTGTTTCCTTGACAAAACGGTAGAATGAGAGAGGTATGATGTTGCCTGTTGTTTTTTCAGGCGGACCCTGGTACATCCTGGGCAGGCAGCATTGCAGCATGCATGGAATATCCGCACAACCGCCCGTACACGGCAGATGATCTTGTCCGCATTATCACCCTTTTGCGGGATCCGGTCAACGGCTGTCCGTGGGATAAAGTTCAGACCCATACATCGATCCGGATGAACTTCCTGGAAGAAGCGTATGAGGCTGTGGACGCATTGGACCTGGATGACCCGGTGCTGATGTGTGAAGAGCTGGGCGATGTGCTGCTGCAGGTTGCTTTCCATACCTGCATGGAACAGGAAACCGGCCGCTTTACCTGGGAACAGGTCTGCGATGGCGTATGCCAAAAGCTGATTGAGCGACACCCAAATATTTTTGGCACCCAACCAGGTTACGAAGGTATAACGGACTGGGATGCGCTCAAAAATAAAGAAAAGGGCCGCCGCACCCTGGCCGATGACCTGGAAAGTGTGCCCCGTGCCATGCCCGCGCTGATGCGCGCGGCCAAGCTGCAAAAAGCGCGCCGCACGCCATGGCGCAGCCCCTGCAGGGGGTCGATGCTGCGGCCTTGGCAGACGCGGCGGAGAACCTGCAAACGGCGCAGCCCGCCAGCGCGCAGGCAGAACAGGCTGCGGGCGAACTGTTGTTTGCCGCCGCCAATCTGGCCCGGCAGGCAGGGGTAGACCCCGAACAGGCGCTGCAAAAAGCCAACGAGGCATTTTCCACAGCAGCCGGACCGGTAGCCTGAAAAGACAAAAAAACGCAATTTATTTAATTTGGAGGTATATAACAAATGACCAAAGTTGAACTGATCGCATCTGTTGCCGCTGAAGCTGGCATGAGCAAGAAAGACGCTGAAAAGGCTGTCAACGCAGCACTGGCTGCTATCACCGAAGAGCTGAAGAACGGCGGCAAAGTTTCGCTGGTTGGCTTTGGCACCTTTGAAGTCCGCGAGCGCCCGGAACGCCAGGGCCGCAACCCGCAGACCAAAGAGCCCATGACCATTGCTGCTTCCAAGCTGCCCGCATTCAAGGCTGGCAAGGCACTGAAGGACGCTGTGCAGTAATCTGTTCAGGCGTCAGATACGCTCTGAATGAAAAAGCCCGCCGCACCCAAACGCGGCGGGCTTTTTATGATATAGGCAGCGCCGCATGATTCCCGCCTGGTGGCTGGAGTACCGCTGCCATAGAGATGAGGATGAACCATGAGACTGGATAAATACCTGAAAGTCAGCCGCCTGATCAAGCGCCGCACCTTTGGCCAATGATGTGGCCGATGCGGGCCGCGTGATCGTGAACGGCAAACCCGCCAAAGCAAGCTATGCCGTAAAGATCGGCGATGTGATCGAGATTACCTTCGGCAACCGCCCCGTCAAGGTGCGGGTGCTTTCTATTGATGAACCCAAGGGCAAGGATGTTGCCCGCGAGCTGTTTGAGATCCTGGAAGGCTGAGAAAAACCAGGGCGGGGGAGTTCTAACCGCGCGGTGTGCGGCATATGGTATAGGGTAAGCAACAACTGCTGCCGGAGGAAACCGCCATGCCAGAACTGACCAGCCCGCACCCGATTGGGGAACATGCCCCCCAGCAATCCGACTTGCCTGCTCCGCCGCGCGCCCATGCCCTGACGCTGGAAAACCGCGCCCGGCTGACGGTGACCGGTGTGACCCGTATTGTGAGCTGTGATGAACTGGGCGCAACGCTGCAAACTCCGCTGGGGGATCTGACCATCGGTGGGCAAGGAATGCAGGTCAGCGAGCTTTCGGTTCGCACGGGGGAAGTGCATATCTCCGGCCAGATCGAATATTTGCAGTATACCGAGAACCAGCAGAGCAAAAAAACAGAGCGGTGGGCTGCTGGCCCGCCTGCTGCGTTGATGGTGCCATCGCCGCCGCTGTGGGCAGTGCTGGGCGATGTGCTGCTTTGTCTTGGGGCGGGTCTGCTGCTTGGCGCTGTACGGGATGGGGCGACCCTTGCCTTTGGCAGCGGCCCGGTGCGCTGCTTTGTGTGGGATGTGCTGGCCTTTGCTGCCGCAGCCTTTGTCTGCTGCGGCTTCGCGGCGGGGGCTTCGGCTACCGGGGCGGCGCGCTGGTATATGGCCGCCCATGGGGCTGGGGGCACTGTGCTGGCGGTGGTGCGTTTCCCACGCGGTGCACAGGGCGCTGCGCGGCACGGTGTTTGTTCTGGTCTGGCCGCTGCGCTTTTGCGGCGGACTATGCGGTACACCCGTTCAAACAGCGGCTGCTGGCCCGGATCAGAAAGATTCGGCACGCCCGGCGGCACAACGCACAAGATTCATGCAAGAAAAGCGGAAAAAAGCCGAAAAATGTGTTGCAAAACAAGCGCACAATATTATATAATTAAACTGTATTTAAGTATGCCTGCATAAGACCTTCTTGTGCGGGCAGGCGGTACAATGGTTTGCACACAACGGCATTTTGATACCTGCCCGGAAGGAGGCGCTGCCGCATGAACCAACACAAAAGCATTGCGCGGCGTTTGCTTCCCTTGGCTGTGGCGGCACTGTTTTGTTCTTTGTTTTTTACTTTGATCCAGTGCCAGATCACCATCGGCTCCAAACAGCAGGAACTCGCCGCGGTGCGCGAACAGCTCAGCGCCCAGCAGGCCCAAAACGAAGAACTGGGACGCGCATTGGCCGATGGCAAAGACGCGATTATTGAACGCAGCGCCCGCGCCGATGGCTATGCCAAGCCCAATGAGCGCATTTGGGTGGATCTGAGCGGCAAGTAACAGCATTACGCCGGATTACCATGCCAGGTACAATGGAAGATGCAAAAGGCTGGCTTCTGTTTTTGCGGACTCAACCAGCCTTTAACAGTGCAGGCCTTGCCTGCAAGGCATACAAGCGGAATCTGAAAGCAAAGGTTCCATCAATAACGATACCCGGCAGTTTTGCCGGGCAGCAAAGGGGTATTATAGTTTTGGCATTACAGGTTGGAGACATCTTGGAAGGCAAAGTTACCGGCATTAAGCCGTTTGGCGCCTTCGTTGCCCTGCCGGAAAGCAAAACCGGCCTTGTTCACATTTCTGAGGTAAGCTATGAGTTTGTGCAGGACCTTGCTACCGTGCTGGAAGCTGGCCAGACCGTTAAGGTTAAGGTCATCTCCATCGCGCCGGATGGCAAGATTGCACTGTCCATCAAGCAGACCCAGCCCGCACCGGGCGCGCACCCCGCGCGCCCCGCAGCCCGCGCCCCCAAGGGCAGCAGGGCAGTAACGGTGGTGCACGCCCGGCTGGCGGCCGCCCGCCCCGCCGCGAAGCAGCCCCCCGTGTCTGGCAGCCCAAACCCTCGCAGCCGCAGGGCGACCTGAGCTTTGAGGATATGATGGCACGCTATAAGACCCAGAGCGAAGAAAAAATTGCGGATCTCAAGCGCGTTACCGAGAATCATCGCGGTGGGTATTCCCGCCGCCGCGGCTGATTTCTGCAGCGTACGCCAACTGCAACGCCCATAAGATGCAGGCTCTGCTTGGCAGGGCTTTTTTGGGTTATGTAACGGCATAATCTATAATTTTTATCCCGCGGGGCTGACCCAATATGCCCGGCCCCAGCATATCCGGCTGTGCCATGCACAGCCCCAGAAAGGACACACTATGCCCAACATGTATACTTTGGTGGCTCCCTGCTTTTTTGGCACCGAGCATACCCTTTCCTTTGAGGTCAAACGCCTTGGTGCGCAGAACGTAAAGGTGACGGATGGCCGCGTGGCGTTTGAGGGTGATGCCGCCATGATCGCCGCAGCAAACCTGAACCTGCGCACCGCCGAGCGCGTGCTGCTGCTGCTGAAAACCTTCCCCGCCGCAACTTTTGATGAACTGTTCGACGGCGTTTACTCTATCCCGTGGGAGGAGCTGATCCCGGTGGATGCCCAGTTCCCGGTCAAAGGTTCCAGCTTGTCCAGCCAGCTTTCCAGTGTTCCGGCTTGCCAGAGCATTGTCAAAAAGGCAATCGTTAAGCGGCTGCAGTACGGCCACAAAACCACCACTCTGCCGGAAACCGGTGCTTTGTACAAAATCCGCTTTGCCCTGCGTAAAAACGTGGTGGAAGTGATGCTGGATACCTCCGGCGACGGCTTGCATAAGCGCGGTTATCGCAAAAACGCCACGCTGGCCCCCCATCAAGGAAACGCTGGCCGCTACCATTGCCGATGTCGGTTTTGTCCGGCGCGACAGCACTGTGCTGGATCCTTTCTGCGGTTCCGGTACGCTGGTGATCGAAGCGGCCCAAAAGGCACTGAACATCGCCCCCGGCCTGCGCCGCCGCTTTGCCGCCGAGCACTATGACTTTGTGCCCGCTGCCGTTTGGGCGGGAGGAGCGCCAGAAAGCGCTGGCGGCTTCCCGCCTGGATGCCGGGTTCGAGGGCTTTGGCTTTGATATTGACCCCAACGCTGTGGCGCTGGCCAACGCCAACGCCAAGCTGGCCGGGGTGGGGATCGCTGCCGCTTTGAGGTGGCAGACGTAAAAGACTTTGCCCCGCGCCCCAGCTCCATCATCCTGACCAACCCGCCTTACGGCGAGCGCCTGGGCGATGCCGCCGAAGCCGCCGCCCTGGCCCGCACCCTGGGCCAGGTGTGGCAGGCAAGCCCCACCGCAGGATTGTATGCCATTACGGCGGATGCTGATTTTGAAGCCCACTTTGGCAAAAAGGCCGCCAAGCGCCGCAAAATTTATAACGGCATGATCCCCTGCCAGATTTATATGTACTTTGACCGCCCGGTCAAACCGGTAAGGAAGTGAGGCTGCGATGCAGGATCTGAAACTGGCAGTTCTGATCGATGCGGATAACATCAGCCCCAAATATGTAAAGGTGATTTTGGATGAAGCTGCGTCCTTTGGCGTGGCGGCCTGCAAACGTATTTACGGCGATTGGTCTGATGCCCGCCTGAAAGCTGGAAGGATGTGCTGCTGAACAACTCCATCATTCCCATCCAGCAGTATAGCTACACCACCGGCAAAAATGCAACCGACAGCGCCATGATCATTGACGCCATGGATCTGCTGTATGCGGGCAATGTGGATGGCTTTTTGCATCGTTTCGTCCGATTCGGACTTTACCCGCCTTGCCGCCCGCCTGCGCGAAGCCGGCAAGCTGGTCATCGGCATGGGCGAAAGCAAGGCACTTGGTCCCTTTGTGAAAGCCTGCGACCAGTTCAAGTACCTTGACCTGATTTTGGAGCATGGTGGAAGCGAGGATGCCAGCGCGGATTCCACCGCTGCCGCCGAAGCCGCCGCCCAGGTTGGCGCGGGGACGATACCGCCATCAACCGCGATTCCATCTGCCGCCTGGTCTGCGATATGATCGACGAGATGGACGATGGCACCGGCTGGGTGCGAACCTCCCGCGTGGGAGACCAGCTCATCAAGCGCTACCCGGACTTTGATGTGCGTAACTTTGGCAGCAAGAGCCTGAATAAATTCCTGGCGTCCTTCCCGGTGCTGGAAGTGGAAGAGCGTACCCTGCCCAACGGCAACCCCATCCAGTTTGTGCGGGTACACCTGCAGCCCAAAAAGGCCGCCCCAAAAAGCAGAACCAGCCCCGCAAAGCCGCCCCCAAGCGCCGGGTGCCGCGCAATAAAAAGTCGTCTTAAAGAATTATAAAATAAAGGCAATACCGCATAATTCCCGCCTTACGGCTTAAGCACCGCTCCGGCGGCTGCGGCACGGCACCTGCGTTGCCAAAATGCTCGATAATACACAAAGTATTATCTGCGCTTTTGGCTTAGCAGCTGCCGCACCTCGCTCGCCGTATCGGCACTTAGAATTATGCGGTATTACCTAAAAACTCCGCCGCAGGACCAGCTGAAAACCGGACCCGCGGCGGAGTGATTGTTTATGTTGGGAAAATTGATACGGAACAAACTTATCCGTTGATTTTATAAATGCGGCTGCCGCCGTTCTCGTACCAAAGGGGATAGCGCGCTGCATACCAGCTCTCGTCCGCATTTTTGGATGTTGCTGAACACATAGCTGTCAAATAGCACATAATCAATGCCCCACTGCGCCAGGGGAGCTTCATCGGGATTCTCGTACAGCTGGTGCATGGCGTTGTATTCAGCGGTATAATTCATGCCGTGGTAGTATACAAAGCTGCCGGAGCCGCACAAAATGCGCCGCCCGGCCAGGCTGAACACCGGGCAAAGGTGGCTGTCACTGGTCAGGAATACTGCATCGGCTTCCGCATTGTCATCAATATAATCCGCCATGGCAATGTCGTCTGCGCTCCACTGCCAGTAGTCGCTTAACGCTTCGCGTCCAACAGTCAGCACACTGCCAAACATGGCGATAAAGCAGCAAAGGCACAGCCCCAGCGCCCGCCAGGGGATAGCACGAACTTTGCTGAACCAATCCATCAGCAGGCTGGCCACCAACAGGCGAAAAGCCCAGCAGATGCCAGATATACAGCAGCTTGTTGTTGTCATAATTGTTGGGCTGGAACACAACAAATTCCGCCAGAACCAGAATGGCCAACCCGCCGCCGTACAGCCAGCGCTGCTTGGGTTTGGCATGGAAAAATGCCAGGATCAGCAGCAGGTAGACAAGGCCGATGTTTTTGATGTAGAACCAGAAATAATTGTCTTTCAGGGTGCCGTCATCCTGCCCGTTGATCCAGTTCAAATGCAGCCGCAGCATGTGCTGCCCGTCCAGCGATTGGGCAAACACGGTGTTCCACATTTCTACCAGCCAGACCACGCCGCACACCAAGGCAAACCATCCCCATGGGGCAAGCACGGCCTTGGTGCGGGGGCGGCAAACCAGAGTGTACACCCCGCACGCCAGGCAGATCAGCACCAGCGCCAGTGCGCTGTGGGTGTGCATCAGTGGCAGGGGCAGAACCAGCAGGGCGAGATACCGCCAAAGCCGGGTTTCCTCCTCCATACAGAACCGCCAGACCAGAACAGCGCGGGAAACAGCACACACCAGCCAAACAGGGTGGCCCGCTGTGGAATCAGCAGATCCACGATGGGGTTGACCCAGACGATGTTTTCGGCAGTGTAGTTGGTGGGGTGGTGTAAAACCCGGTAAAGATGCCGGCAAACGCCTCGGCGCTGCCAAGGAAATACACAAACCCGAACCCGCTGCCCATAAAGAACAGCCAAAAAGCCAGGCAAGCTTTGCCCGCGCTGCCCAACACCTGCCGCGCCAGCTGCCACATCATGCCGTACACGCTGATGAATGCGGCCAGCATGGGCAGCAGGTAAGCGGTGCGGGCGTCTGCCCCCAGCACCAGAAAAACGCTGGAAACGGTCTCGCACAAAAACGGGTAGCCGAACCGGTGCTCGCCGCCCAGCAGGGGATACACCGGCGGAAGCTTGCCGGTAACGGCAATGTTTTTTGATGAATCCCAGGTGCATCGCCATATCGCCATAGCAGCTTTGCCCGGTGTGATAACTGCCGTCTACCAGATGCAGCACATGGGTGTGCAGCAGGTACAGGGTAACAACAGCCAAGGGCAGCACACAGGCCCACAGAGCGGCGGCGTCCGGATCCGGTACACGGGTGAACGGCGTGCCGTGCCGCGCCAACCAAACGGCCAGCGCGGCCACAACAGCTGCGGCCAACAAAAGGGCAGGCAGCCGGAACCCCAGCACGACCGCAAAACATGCCGGAACGAATGCCAGCAGCGAAACCCCGAACCCGCACCCCAGCGGAATGCTGACCGAAAGCCCCGCCTGCGGCAGCGCCCTGCGTGCAATGCAAAAAGCCTGCCAGCAGGAACACCGCCAGATAGACAAAAGAGAAGATGTTCACACAAGACCTCCTTGCGCAGCCACCGCATCAGACCCCTTCCAGGTCAAACGGCGGGGTGTATTCCTCGCGGGCACTGCTTTTTTCCTGCATGTAGCCGTCCGTCAGGCCAAGGGCGATGGCGCGGTCAACCACTTTGCGGTATTCGTAGGTAGTAATGCGCCGCCCCAAACCGTGCTTCGCGGCGCGGTAAAACGGGGTGAACTGGCTCATCAGGCTGGGCACAAACGACACGCCGGTTTCCTGCCGCAGGTCGGCCAGGCGCTGCAAAACGGCAAGGCTGTCATCACTGTGGCCGGGCAGGGCAAGGTGGCGCACAATCACGCCTTTTTGCAGGTAGCCGTCGGCATCGTACACGGGGGCACCGGTCTGCAACAGCATTTGGCGGATGGCGGCGTGCGCCACCTGTGGGTAATCCTGCGCGGCGGAAAGCTCTTTCGCCAGGGCAGGGCTGGCATATTTGTAATCCGCCAGCCAGATGTCCACATACCCGGCCAGAGCCTTTACGGTTTCCACGATTTCGTACCCGCCGGTGTTATAGGCCACCGGCAGGGTCAACCCATTGCGGCGGGCGGCATCCAGCGCCTGCGTCACCCACGGCAGCCATTGCGTTGCGGTGACAAGGTTCAGGTTCTTGGCGCCTTTTTGCTGCAATTCCATAAAAATTTCAGCCAGGCGCTCCGCCGTCAGCGGCTTGCCAAGGCCCTGCTGGCTGATCTTGTAATTCTGGCAGTAGCAGCATTGCAGGGTGCAGCCGGTAAAAATACCGTGCCGCTGCCGGTCGCGGCGTTGGGGTCCCCGCTCAGGCAGGGCTCCTCCCAATGGTGCAGGGCGGCGCGGGCGGCCAGCAGGGTATCCCCCGCGCCGCAATAGCCGGTGCGGCCCGCCGCGCGGTTGGCCCCCGCAGCGCCGCGGGCATAAGGTGCAGTGCTCAGGCAGCTGCATTAACAACACCCCCGAAAAACTTTGTGGTGAATTCATACTAAGTTTACCACAAAACGGAAAAATGTGGTATACTAAATATATATCAGCCCAAATGGAATGGGCCGCAAAACAAACCATAGAACACAGCGGCTGGCCAACCGGCCGCAAAAATCCAATATAAAGGAGCGTATCTGATATGTCTACCCCACACAACCGCGCCAACCCCGGCGATTTTGCCAAAACCGTGCTGATGCCCGGCGACCCCATGCGCGCCAAATTTATTGCCGAAACCTTTTTTGGAAAACCCGCGCCTTGTTACCGATGTGCGCGGCATGCTGGGTTATACCGGTACCTACCAGGGTCACCCTGTCAGCGTGATGGGCAGCGGCATGGGCATGCCGTCCATCGGCATCTACTCCTATGAGCTGTACAGCCAGTACGGGGTAGAGAACATCATCCGCATTGGCTCTGCCGGCTCCTATACCCCCAAGGCCAAGATCTTTGATGTGGTTCTGGCTACCGGCGCTTATTCTGAAAGCAACTATGCCGTGACCCAGTCCGGCGATATCGACGACATCCAGAAGCCCAGCGAGGAACTGAACAACGCACTGCGTGCTTCCGCCAAAAAGCAGGGCATTCCCCTGATTGAAGGCACCATCCATTCCTCCGATGTGTTCTACCGCGAGGATAGCGGCGCACGCCCCACCTACTGGGAAGTTCTGCGCGACGAAAAAGGCTGCCTGGCGGTTGAGATGGAGAGCTTTGCGCTGTTCCACAACGCCAAGGTGCTGGGCAAACATGCTGCCTGTATCCTGACGATCTCGGACAGCTTCGTCAGCCCGGAGATCACCACGGCAGAAGAGCGCCAGACCAGCTTTACCGCCATGATGAAGGTTGCACTGGGGGCGGTGCTGGAATGAAGCCGACGGATGCGGAACTGATCCGCGCAGCGTTCAAGGCGCGCAGCTTTGCCTACACGCCGTATTCACACTTTTAAGGTGGGCGCGGCGCTGCTGGCCAAAAACGGAACGGTATATACCGGCTGCAACATCGAAAACGCCGGCTACACCCCCACCAACTGTGCCGAGCGCACCGCGCTGTTCAAGGCGGTCAGCGAGGGCGTGACCGAGTTTACCGATATTGCCATTGTGGGCAGCCTGGACGGCAAAAAAAGAACACCCTTGTCACCGGTCCGTGCGGCGTCTGCCGCCAGGCTCTGTATGAATTCTGCGGCCCCAGGCTGCGGGTGCTGATGGCCAAAAGCGAGGATGACTACATCGAAACGACCCTGGGCGACCTGCTGCCCTACGGCTTTGGCCCGACCAATCTTGAAATCGAGCCGGGGGCCGATTAAAGGCGGCCCATTTACCCCAATAAAAGGAGATTATTCCACCCATGTCTTTACCCCAGAACAAACGTTTTGCAGCCCGGCGGCTGCTTTGCCTGTTGTTGGCGCTGGCCTTTGGGCTGGCGCTGGCGGGCTGCGGCAACAGCGCTTCCTCTGAACCTGCTGCACGGGATCAGGAACAGGTGCTGACGGACGATGCCCTGTATGAACTTACGGCAGAAAAAGTGGACCAGCCGCTGGACGGCGCCGGAGCCGCAATCGCGCTGGCAGTTGGTGCCGAGGGAACGGATATCGGTGCCGGTGCGGCTGTATGGCACGGCGTGCAGACGTTTTGCAGCAATTTTAATTATACCGCACAGCAGTTTACTGCGGCAGATACCAGCCTGGATGCCGCCAAAGCAGCCCTGAACAGCGCCGCCCAAAGCGGTGCGGGACTGGTGGTGTGTTATGGCAGCGAGATGGCCGCCGCCCTGTATGACATCCAGGATAATTACCCCACAGTCAACTACCTGATGATCGGGGATGAGCCGCATTCCGAGGATTACACTGACTACCGCACATCCGCCAACGTGCACTGCGTTCTCTTCCGTGAAGAACAGGCTGCTTACCTGGCCGGGTATGCCGCCGTGCGGGAGGGCAACACCAGCATGGCGGTGCTTGGCGGCGAGCCGCTGCCCAGCACCGTGCGTTACACCACCGGCTTTGTGCAGGGGGCGGAAGCCGCAGCTGACAGCATGGGCGTGCAGGTGTATATCCGCATCTGGTACAGCAGCATGACGGCCAGCGATGATGACCTGACGGATTATGTCTGCGGCTGGTATAACGAGGGCTTCCAGGTGGTTATGGCGGCCACGCCGGAACTGGCGGACAGCTGCATACAGGCCGCAGAGAAAAGCGGCCGCGAAGTGATCGCCACCGGCTGGGACTGCGCCGGGCAGAGCAGCTCGGTGATAACCAGCGCTGTGAACTGCTACAGCACCGTGGTGCAGAATGAACTGTACCTGTTCGGCACGCAGAACAACTGGGATCAAGACCACAGCGGCCAGACCGAGACCCTTGGCACCGAAGTGGATGCCGTGGGCCTTGCCACGCAGGAATGGCGGCTGAAAACCTTTACCGGCGAAGAATATCGTGAGCTGTACCAGCGTATGGCAGCAGGCACTGTAAAGGTGGAACGCTATTCTGATACCACGGCAATGCCGCAGACCCAGAATGTGACGGTGGATCAGCCGAACCAGTAACAGGAACCAAAGGGCATTGTCATGCTTTTTGTAATGCTTTACACATTGAAAAAAGCACTGCCAGACGGTATAATAAGATATATACGAGGGGATGCAAACCATGCGCCCCTGATAAAAAAAAAATAAGGAGATCACACATGAAAAAGTATCTTGCTTTGACCATGGCTGCCTGCATGGCACTCTCTTTGGCTGCTTGCGGCAGCTCTGCCAGCAGCACCACTTCTTCCAGCGCTGCTGCTTCTACCGAGGCTACCAGCGATTCCGCTGCTACTGCTGAAGCAACCGGTTCTGACAACATCACCGGCATTGCCCAGTGCTGCGATGTTGGCACTCTGGACGATGAAAGCTTCAACCAGGGCTGCTGGGAAGCTGTTAAGGGCTACGGCGATGAGAACGGCATCGAGTACAACTACTACCTGCCTTCCGGCGAGGACGCCAGCGATGAAGACCGCGAGACCCTGATCCGTCAGGCTGTCGCCGATGGCGCAAACACCATCGTATGCGTTGGTTACCTGTATGGTACTGCTCTGGCCTGGGGTGCCACCGAGTATCCTGATGTTCACTTCATCGCAGTTGATGTGAACGGCTTTGATATCAACCATGAGAACGGCACCATCCCCGAAAACGTGTTCTGCGTGACCTTTAAGGAAGAGGAAGCCGGCTACTTGGCTGGCTATGCAGCTGTCAAGGACGGCTTCACCAAGCTGGGCTTCCTGGGCGGTCAGGCGGTGCCCGCCGTTATCCGCTTTGGTTACGGCTATGTTCAGGGCGCTGATGCTGCAGCACAGGAGCTGGGCATTAACGTTCAGATGAACTACTACTACGGCAATCAGTTCTATGGCGATGAGAAGATCACCGCTAAGATGGACGGCTGGTACGATGGCGGCACCGAAGTTGTGTTCGCCTGCGGCGGCGGCATCTGGACTTCTGCTGCTGAAGCTGCTGACAAGCATGACGGCAAGCTGATTGGCGTTGACGTTGACCAGAACTACCTGGGCGTTGAGGGTGTTGAGTCCGGCAAGTACAAGGCAAACCCGTTTGTTACCTCCGCCATGAAGGGTCTGGGCGCTGCCGTTAAGAATGGCCTGGATACCGTCAATGCAGGCGACTGGAGCACCATCGCTGGCACCAACGGCAACTTTGGCCTGGAAGAGGGCGACTATGTTGGCCTGCCCACCGACGAAGCAAGCTGGAACTTCAGCACTTTCACCTTGGACGAGTACAACACCGTTCTGGAGAAGATCCGCAACGGCGAAATCAAGGTGGATAACACCTCTGACGATGCCACCAAGCCCACCACCAGCAGCAACATCACCGTGGATTACCAGGTCTGATTTTTTGCCTGAACAGGGTTTGAATTAACAAGCACACCGCCCCCGCCGGGAAACTGGCCGGGGGCGGTTATTTTTATGGAGTAAACCTATGAAAACGTCCCTACCGTGAGGTAATCACCATTCATGATATGTACCCGCTAGCGCATTTACGATCTCCCCGCGATTCATATAATAAAATAGCACCCAAAACCAAAACGAACGCATGCGGCCCCAACGGGTAACCACATGCGTTCGCTTTATATTGATTCAACGCTAAAAATTACTTCCAACCCCTGCTCAGCAAATATAAAATCCACCGCGCCCACCGCAGCAGCAAATGCTGCACAGGTTGCAAAGCATCAGGTACAGCCAGGCCTGCAAACAAAAGTTCATGCCGTGCTGGCGGCTGCCGGGCTGGGTGTATGCCTGCTGATAAGTGGAGTACGCCCGTCCGGGGTTCTGCAGCCGGTCCAAAAGGTTCTGGTACTCGTAATTGCCGGGCTCCATGTCCACAGCGGTGCGGGCTTCGTTCTGGGCGCGGATGTTGTTACCCAGGCCGGAACTTGCCAGCGCGGCATAATAATGCCAGCGGGCGGCCCGGTCAGCGGGGGCCATGCCTTCCAGAACATTCATCGCTTCTGCATAGTACCCGTTGCGGATATAGTTGTTGGCGGCCTGCATCTCCGGCGATTCCCGGCGGTCATAGCTGCTGCTGGCCCCGCCATAGGTGCCGCCAAAGCCAAAGGGGTCAAACCCGAACCCAAAGCCAAACGGATCCTGGTACTGCTGTTGGCTGCTGCCGCTGCTGCGCTGCCCATAATAGCTGGAAGAGCCGCTGCCGGATGCACTGGGCCCGCCGCCGGAACGCATCCGCATGACCTCGCTGTAAGCGGCCTGTACATCTTTGAACTTGTCCTCGCAGGTGGGGTCGTCCGGGTGTAAATCTGGGTGGTATTGCTTGCACTTTTGGCGGTATGCTTTTTTAATGGTTTCCTCATCGGCGCCCGGCGTAATGACAAGAACACTGTACGGATCGTTCATTCGTTTGTTTTCCCCCTTCCGTGGTGTGCGTGTGGCTTTCACCAGCGCGTACTTGCTCCACACCCCGCGTAAATCGTGTTGTGCAAAAGCTGCCCTTCGGGGGTATCTTTCAAAATCGGCAACAGTTCAAAGTTCTGGGCGCAAAGGGCCATCTGCTGGGTCAGCAGCTCGCGGCAGCGCGCTTCAAACCCGGCGCTGTCGCTGCCAAACGCCTGTTTGGTGGCGGCCAGTGCATTAAAACTGCCGTGCCGGGTATCTTTTTTTAAATCGTCATAGGCATCCTTCATCAAATAGATGAACCCGCCCAACCCGCGGCCCATCTGCGTCAGGGCAGGGGACCAGAAATCCTCCCGCGGGCTGAACACCGCGCCCAGCAATGCGCCAAAGGCATTGCAAAGGGCATCAGGTCGGTGCTGTTGGCGCTTTCCAGGCGGTTCAGCTCATCCAGCTTGGTGTGGATGGCCTCGCACTGGCGCGGCCACTGGCGGCGGATGTTTTCTAGATGTGGCTCAAGCTGCTTTGCCAGCCGCAGGCGGCTGCGTTTGTGGTCGTCCTGCCAGTCATCCAGATAATTGTAATAAGCCAGCACCACCGTCATGTCCGCAGCGTAATCGGTGAATTCGTTCACGGCCCGCGGCCGGGTGCGCAGCGGATGCGGCGCGCACCGCCCCTGCGAAGTCTGTGTGGGCGGGTCATACAGGGCGGTCAGCAACAGCGCGGCAAAGGTCATGTCATAGCTCAGCGCCATGCGCGCCGCCGTGCCGTATTTGCGGCCCAAAGATTGGGGTGCTCCATCAGCTTTTTGCGTTCGACAGGATTCATAACATTGTAGAGCTTTTCAAAGCAGATGAGAACCTTGTAAATGTTATCGCCCGTGATTTTTCTGCTCTGTTTCTTGGCACGAGCCGTCACAAGCTGATTCTCGGTACCCTCGATTTTATCGTACATCTTGTAAAGCCGCTCGTCAAGGTCAGATTTGCGGATGATGTAATGGCGGTCATCCGGGTCAAGTGTGTCGATCTCCTCCATGATTTTGGATTTGACGGAGTAATACTGCCGCAGCACTTTTTCGGCGGCGGCAATTTCCTGTTCAATGGCAGTGGTGTCCACTTTGCTATTGATCTTCTCCTGCATCATGGCGGCAAACTTTGGATTGCTGACTAGTTTGATGATAACCTCCACCACGGCGTTGTCCAGAACTTCTTCCTGAATTTGCTTGTTGAAATCGCATTTTTGCCCACGTTGCATCTTGCGATGCTTGCAACTGTAATAAGAGAAAGATTTATAGGGTGTGCCATCTTTCTTTCGTTTGGTGCATTTGTTGCTGTACATTCCAGCACCGCAAACGGGGCACTTGACAAGGGCGGATAACAAGTGCGCCTGTTCCGTCTTGCCGCGGTTGACTGGCTCGTATCGTTTGGATTGCGCCAACAGCTTGACCTGTGCAGTGTTCCACAATTCTTCCGATACGATGCCCTCGTGCAGGCCGTCCACCAGTAAATAATTCTCCTGTGGAACCTGATGATATTCGTTCCGGGTGCCGTGGATCTTTTCGAGTTTGCGGCGACCAAAGGCGATTTTTCCGCAGTAGACGGGGTTCTTCAGGATGGCACGAATCAACGTTGCGCTGAAAAGGGGAGAGGTGCCATTTTGACGGGCAAGTTTCTGAAAGCCGTGGGTCTCCAGATATTTGGAAAGACCATTTGCACCTGTGTCCGTGTTTACATATTGCTCAAAAATCGTGCGAATGGCAGGGGCTTCATCCTCATTGATTTGCAGCACACCGTCAACCAAACGATAGCCATAAGGCGCAAAACCGCCGTTCCAGCGACCTTCCCGTGCCTTCTGGATGCGGCCTTCCATGGTTTGGACACGGATGTTCTCACGCTCGATTTCAGCGACAGCGGACAGAACGGAGATCATCAGTTTGCCAGCGTCTTTAGAAGAATCAATGCCGTCCTCCACGCAAATCAGGTTCACACCAAAATCCTGCATTACCTGCAAGGTAGACAGTACATCGGCAGCATTGCGGCCCAAACGGGAGAGCTTGAACACCAGCACATAGGCAACGCCATCCTTGCCGGATTTGATGTCCTCCATCATCCAGCAGAAAGATGCACGACCCTCGATGGATTTGCCGGATTTTCCAGCATCCTCATATTCACCAACGATCTGGTAGTCGTTGAAGTCTGCATAGGCTTTCATGCGAGCTTTCTGTGCATCCAGCGAGTAGCCATCGATCTGCATAGCCGTAGAAACACGGGTGTAAATGTAAACCTTTGTCTTTTCCTGTAACATAAGAAAACCTCACGGCTACCGTTATTTCTTGTCGATTTTCTGCTCTAAGAACTGGATGGAATCCAGGTAGTCTTGTTCCACGTCGCTGAGCGTTTTAGCCTTGTATTTCCGATATTCGGTAGCAGCCTTGTCCACTGCCTGCTTGTGAGTAACGCTGCCATTGCCAATAAGCAACTGTTCACCGCTCATAGTCAGGATGCGGTCAAGGTGGTTGGCCCAATCCTGCATGGTCATGGGCTGTTCGCGCTCTGCCTGACGCTCTGCGAAATCCAGATAACCGGAAACAAGCTGTCCCATGGCGCGAAGCTCTTTCTCGTTCAGATAGTTTTTGGCAATGGTAGCTTCTCGTAAGGTGGGCTGATTTCCTGCAAAAGTAGTCAGACCCATAAATTCCTTTTCGGCATCTGCACGGTTGTAAATGACCTCGGCGGCAGTCTGACTGTGGATGGCATAATGAATTTTATTCTGGACTTTTTTGAAGAACTGGACGGAGATTTCTGCTTTTGGGTCGTAGTCAATGCTGGTTGCATAGATTTCCAGAACCTGACGATAAAACACTTTTTCGGAAGCACGGATGTCACGGATGCGTTCTAACAGCTCTTTGAAATATCCACCGCCGCCCAGATTTTTCAGGCGTTCGTCATCCAGCGCAAATCCCTTGCGCATATATTCCTTCAGGATGCCAGTTGCCCAGATACGGAACTGTGTGCCACGTTTGGACTTTACACGATAACCAACAGAAATAATGACGTCAAGATTGTAATATTCAACCTGATAGGTTTTTCCGTCTGCGGCAGTTGTTGCAAATTTTGCAACAACTGAATCTCGTTCAAGCTCACCCTCTGCAAAAATGTTTTTGATGTGACGGGAAATTGTGGATTTGTCACGTTGGAACAACTCAGCCATCTGGTCAATGGAAAGCCAGACAGTGTCACCGTCAAAGGTAGTATCGATTTTGGTCAGTCCATCTTCCGTGGTGTAAATGAGGATGGAATTTTTAGGAGAGTCATCTGGACGATTCATTTTCGTACCTCGTTCAAAATATGGAACATGGTGAGAGAATCTCACCATGTGTTTGGACAGCAATTACAAGAACATTATATCATGCTGCAAGAAGTTCATCAACAGCAATTTGCCCGGTTTCGATTTCTGGGATTAAAATTTCTGCATATTTTTCGATCATATCGGCCAGAAAGCTCGCCAAGGCACTCCATTCATCAAAGTTGGATGTGCAGGCGGAAACAGGAAAGATATCTTTTTCGCTAGCAGGATATTTTTTCAATAGGCGGCTCTATTTCCTTGTAGCTGGACAGTGTGTACCAGCGATTTTATCAAACTTCCTTTCAAACTCATCCAATCAATTCTTTCAGCCGTTCCAGCTTTTCCTGTGCGTTCTCCTTCCGGAAGCTGACCCCAATGCAGGAAATCGGAACGCACATTTCTAACAGGCGGTCATAGATTCGGGCATGCGCGGTATCCTGCAGATGCCGGATCTCGTCCAGTGTCAGGTTGGTCGTGACGATCAAAGGCTTTCGGCTGCGGTAGCGACTGTCTACAATGTTGTAGATTTGTTCCAGCGCATACTCTGTGCTGCGCTCCATGCCAAAATCATCAATGATGAGAAGTGGATAGCGGCACAACCTGTCTACCACCTCATTCCGCCCGGAAAAGCTGTTGTTCAGCTCGTTCAGGATGTGTGCGAAGTTCGTCATGCGCACAGGCACTTCCTGAGCTATCGGAGCGTTCGCAATACACCCGGCAAGGAAACTCTTGCCTGTGCCGACACCGCCCCAGAACAGAAGCCCAATGTTCTCTGAGCGCATGGTCTGCCACTGCTCTACATAGCGGTGTGCATGGTGCATCTGTGGGCTGCGTCCGTTGTCGTTTGCAAATGTCCAGTCCAGCAGAGCGGAATCAGAAAAGCCGTCTGCTTTCAGCCGCCGCACAAGGTCGAGGTGTTTCTGCGCCTTAATAGCTGCTTCCTGCTGCTCCCGTTCGGCTTTATGGCAGGCACATTCTACCGGATGCTTGTTCTTCCCCATCAGGACAAGACCCTTGGCAAAGAAGGCTTCTTTTGGGGTTCGCACTTGCCGCAATAGAGCAGGCCATTCTCACCGGGATAGTCCGCTGCATTTTCGGGAATACTGGAAACGGATTGTTCCAGAACTTTTTGATCGTCTTTATAGGCTTTCTCCTTCCTTGAATGTGTAGTCCGGGATGCCCGGTGTCGATTTTCGTTCTGTTTTCTGCCGCTTTGCCCAGATACGCAGGGTGGCGGCGTGGTCGGTGTACTTTTTGCCAGTAGACTGGATATAAGCCGAAAGCTGTTCGATTAGATCATCCAGCCCGGAGAAATCAGCTTTGAGTCGCCTGTACTCCTTTGCTGTTAAAAAGACATTTTGATATTCTCCAAAGGTCAAATGAGCGTCTGTTGCTCTTGTCAGGTGGCTATTTTTCAGGAGGTTCTTATTACGTTGGTTAGGTGTGCATTTCTGCGCAATCATACTACTCGTTTCTGCACAGTCATCCTTGGCATTTTTGCATACTGTGACAGCGCAATTCTGCGTAGTATACGGAACCTTGAGCAGAATACGGCTGGGCTTGGAAAATCCACTGCGGATACGTTCCACGAGCTGTGCGTTTTCCAGCTCGGAGAAAGAGCGCGTTACACTGGAAACGCTGTATCTCAAATCTTTTGACAGCTTGGAAAGTGGATAGACTACATAAATGCGACCCTGTGCGTCCATCCAGTTATTCTTTTGAGAAAGCGTTGCTCGGTCAAGCAGCAGGGTGTAGAGTAGTTTTGCTGTGTGGCTCAGGTTGGTATCCAGCAGAAAGCGGGGATAGGGTAGATATTGTGGCAGGGGCGTAGTGACAGTCAGGTAGTCGGAAATAGAATTCACCTCCAGTGTCTTTTCATCAAACAAATTTTTGGAAAGCATTTTACTGGCTGTTGGTAGTCTTCAGAAGATGCTGCCGATGCTGCTCTTTCAGATGCACAATATAGCTTTCTGCCTTTTGCAAAGCAGCAATAACTTTTGCTTCAATCTCTACATTTGTCAGAAAGTCGGGATACAGAGCAAAGCATTGTTCGAGACGGAAAATAAAGCTATCAGAGGCACTGTTGATTTCACTGAACATTCCTTCGGCATCGGCGACATGATCAACCGTTGCCATCTTTTCTCCTAGCTCACGAATGGTCTGGAGTTCGGTGCTGCGCTTTCCCGATGAAATAAAAAGGTCGATTCTCTGAGAGTGGATCAGCCGTTTGGATCTTCGATGTGGCAGCACTAGAGAAATTGCGTTCGGTGACCTTGGAAAGCAATTCTGAATTTTCATAGGTGTCTGCACTATCGTCTGGTTTACCGTTTAACTTTTCCTCTCGCCACGTTGATACCACGGTGGGCACTGCTTCTGTGGGAGTTCCACGGATAATGGTAGCCTCTCGCTGGGATAGCTTAAGTTTGCCGGATAAGATTTCTTCCTGAATGCCGGGGCAGTATTTTTCCATCAGCTCAACGGTTTTCATGAACTGCTCGGCACGAATTACAAAAGAGGGACTTACATTATTTTCTTTGGCGATTCGTTCGGTCGTGTTTTCTACCGATGGCAAATTGTCAATTTGACAGTTTGCCACCTGCGTGTACTGATTGCCATGGTTTCCCCACGAGTGGATTTTTCAGAGTGATACTGCTTTCCAATCAGGAACTTTTTCTGTTCGGGTGTCAGATTCCGACGACCCAGCTGATGTTTGCAGATCCATGCCAGAACATCTTCACGGGTTTCGCAGGTACAGGAAATCGAACGGGTGGTATAAGGAATTTCCGGGTGCTGCTGGAGAATCTTATAGCGATTGTGGCCATCAACAAGAATGTTGCCCCAGACGATCAGGGGAGACAGGACTTCGCCCTCTGAAAGGATGTTTTCTTCCAGTTGCTGAAATTCTTCATCGGTCAATGCAGGAATCTGAGATTGAAATTCAGAATCAATGATAAATTCAAACTTGTTTTTCTTCATAGGCAAAATCTCCTTTCAAAAATCTATTGGTATTTCTGCCGTTCTCCCTGCATGGGTTTCCTGCCCCCTTCCGGCGGCGTTTTCCGGCTCGATCTTGCGAGGTCATGGCCGGGTATCACATGCAGACGGTCATGCGGTTTTCAAGGTTCGATGAAGGCTTGTAGAAAGCATATCACAATGAAGCAGAAATATTTAGGAAGCATTCCTTCCGGTTTTCAGTGGATTTTAGGAGGATCCCAAGGAAAAACCGGAAGGAATGCTTCCGCTTCTTGGAAAATGTTCTGGATAGAGCATACCATAAAGGCACTCGATTTTTTAGGACCTATTACTTCCGCTTTTTACCTTCAAAACCGGAAGTAATAGGTCAGGGTTTGATGTGATATTGGATGAATCAACGCTGATTTTTCCGAAACGAATTTTTCTCCAAGAAATTTGCTTATTCAGCGTCCGTTAAGGTGCGGAACTAGCGTATTCTTGTGCTGAACATCGGGTTTGGGCGAAGCCCAACAAGTGTTTTGAAGCTGGATTTGTAAAATCGGATTCAAAAATTGCAAGTTGGTACTAACTCGCCCTACTTGCTGCGGTTGCAAACTCGGAAATTTTTGTGCAAAAAATAACCGCCCGCTTCAAGTTGAACTTGAAAACGGACGGTCTCGATTGCAAAATGATTTTCAAATTTGAAAAGCACCTTGAGCACAAAGGTGTCGGTTTTGCCGGGGCAGGTGCGGTTCAGACGGGAGAGGGTCTGCACTGCCTTGACGCCCTTCAGTTTCTTGTCCACAATCATGGTGTGGAGCAGCGGCTCGTCGAAACCGGTCTGGTACTTTTCCGCCACGATGAGCACATTGAAGTTGTTGTGGAACTCCTTTTTGGTCTGGCTCTCCGTAATGTGGGCGCCGTCGGCGCGGACGTTCAGGGACTGCTCCGTGTACTCCATGCCGCCGTCCGGTACGGCACCGGAAAACGCCGCTAAGATCTGCACATCGTCATAGCCCTGTTCCGCAATATAGCGCTTGACCTCGTGGAAGTATCGCACCGCCGCCAGCCGAGAGGAGGTGACCACCATCATCTTGCCCCGCCCGCCGATCTTGTGGCTGGTGGTCTCCCGGAAGGTTTCTACAATGATCTTTGCCTTCTGGCTGATGTTGTAGGGGTGCAGCTCTTCATACTTGCGGATGAGCTTTGCCGCCCGGCTGGCGGGCAGGTCGGGGTTGTCCGGGATGGTCTTGGCGATCTTGAAGCAGGTGGAATAGGTCATGTAGTTTTGCAGCACATCCAGAATGAACCCTTCTTCAATAGCCTGCCGCATACTGTAAATGTGGAAAGGGTGGTGGCTGCCGTCCGGGTACTCGGTGCCGAACAGTTCCAGCGTGGCGGCTTTTGGGGTGGCGGTAAAGGCAAAGAAGGATAGGTTCTTGTGCCGCCCGTGGGAGGTTAACTCCTTCACCAGTGCATCCTCCGGGTCGATCTCGTCCTCCGCTTTGCCTTCCAACTCGGCATATTCCCGCAGTGCGTCCTCGGTGTCGGCAAGGGCGGCTTTCAGCTTCAAAGCAGAGGTGCCGGTCTGGGAGGAGTGCGCTTCGTCGATGATAACGGCATAGTTTTTCCCGGCGGTCTTGTTCACCTCAGTGTAGATGACCGGGAACTTTGCAGCGTGGTGATGATGATGCGTGCGCCGTTGTTGATGGCGTCTCGCAGATCGCCGGAGTTTTTGTCCTCGCCGATGGCCTCCACCGCGCCCAGCGTATGGTCGAAGCCGGAGATGGTCTCCTGCAGCTGTGCATCCAGCACGGTGCGGTCGGTCACCACGATGACACTGGCAAACACCGGCTTGTTCTCGGTGTTGAACAGGGAAGCCAGCCGGTACGCCGTCCAAGCAATGGAGTTGGACTTGCCCGACCCGGCGCTGTGCTGGATGAGATAGTGCTGCCCGGCACCCTTTTGCCGCACATCTGCCACCAGCTTGCGCACCACGTCCAGCTGATGATACCGGGGAAAGATCAGGGTCTTGCCGTCCTGCAGGCTCATAAACTTTTGCAGGATGTCCATCATGCTGTCCTTCTGGAACACTTTTTCCCAGAGGTAGGCGGTAAGGTAGCCGTTGGGGTTGGGCGGGTTGCCTGCACCGCCGTCCCGCCCGGCGCCGTTGGAGCCCTGATTGAAGGGCAGAAAGTGTGTGTCCTTGCCTGCCAGCCGGGTGGCCATCCACACCTCGGTCAGGTCTACGCAAAAGTAGCCCAGAATGCGCTTATTGAATTGGAAACACACCTCCCGGGGGTCCCGGTCGTGCATCCACTGCTGCTTGGCATTCTCCACAGTCTGCCCGGTGAACTGGTTCTTTAGCTCAAAGGCAAACACCGGGATGCCGTTTACCGCCAGCACCATGTCCACCGAGTTGTGGGTGGCGTCGGAGTAGAACCACTGCCGGTTGCAGGTGATCTCGTTTTGGGCGTAGCGCTGGGCGTCCTTCTGGTTCAGCGCGGACTCCGGCTGGAAATAGCACACCCGGAACCGCCGTCCCCGGTGCTTGAACCCATGCCGCAGCACCGAAAGCAGTCCGTCCGCATCGCAGGCATTGTTAAAGGCAGCGCAAAACTTCCGCACCGGGTTTACCGGGTTCTGCTTTTCAAAAAATGCCCACTCGTTGGGCTGGGTCTTTTGCACAAAGCGGATCAGGGTATCCACAAACAGCCCCAGCTTGGGGTCGTAGCAATCCCCGTTTCGGGTGTAGCCCCCGGCAGGGGAGAGCAGCGCCGCCGCAATGTCCGATTCAAACTGCTTTTCGGTGGTAATCATAGCATATTCCTCCGGTTTTATCCGTTGTGTTTTCTAAGATATTCGGCAAGAATTGCACAAAAATTCTGCACTGGCGGCATTTTGGTAAGCAGGCTCGATTTGATCGCAACTGTCTAAAAAGTCTTTTTAATGATTTTGCTGCATCTTGCACTTTTTGACCTGATTAAAATGATTTGCTTGTGCCTGTTGTTGAATATAATCGTAGTTCCACATATTATAGAATGAACTCATATTATTACCCTCCTTTTGTCTTTAATAAATCAATTCGATTCAAATTTTCTCCGGTAAGGAGTTAAACATATAACGTACTTTTTGTTGATAAGTGCTTGTAATACTACTGCAAATGGTGCCAATGTCATCGCAGAAAAGAACATCCTTACTTATACCAAATATAGTAGATCTTTTTAGAAATTGTTCTTTTAATATAGATGGAATCTGGATTCGAGCTGCTATTAAATTGTCATCACTTTTAGGCAAAGGCATAATATACGATGTGAAATAGTATTGATTTTTCGATAAAAAGTTATAGTCGTTGGAAAATAAAAGATACCGCCCACTTTGAGCTTGCTGCCGTTTGCTATGAATGGGGGCGTAGACAAAAGTGCTTTTTACAGCATTGATAAATCCACGCTGATTTTTCAGCAGCAGTATGAAAGCATATTTTGTTTGACAATTTTTGCTCAAGGAAATACGGCTGAATATTTATATTTTCAAAGAAGTCACTAAAAGATGTTCCTCCGAGAGCAAAACGATAACTATCACAAATGGCGTCTACTATAGGATAATTTGTGATATCAACTTCGTTGTTCTTAAAAACTATAACTTCGCCATTTGTAGTTTTTGATGAACAACAAGCAAAGTATAATGCGACAAAAGCGTTTTCAGTAATATCAAGTAGTCGGGTTGGAACACCATAGTGCTGTAGAAGTGCGAGTCGTTCTAATGGGCGCATACTTTCTTGAAAAATACTTGGCGAGCCTGAATTTTGCCATTTCAATAAGGTTTCTCTCTTCATGAATAAGACTTTCAGAACTTTCGGAAATAATAGGTCTGGCAAGGGAAGGAAGTAATTCGTACGATTCGTCTGCTTGTCCACGAAAAGTGAAACCTCATTGAATTCGGCTCCATTCTGACGTAAAGAGTTTTTTATTTTGCAAATTTGCTCAACAAATTCTGCTAACGAATTTGCAGTATAGTGAGCTACACTCATATTTTACACCTCCCGTTTTCCCGTTACAACCTCATAAATCAAACTTTTCTTATAGCTTTCCAGCTCTTTCACCAGCTGCTCCTTCTTTGCAATCAGTCCGTCGATCTCAGCGCATTTGCTCTCCAAGTAATTCTCGATTTCACATTGTTCGTTTACGTTAAGAGTTACGGGAATAAAAGTTTCTTTTACGCGGTCGATATTTAAATTGAGTTGAGTGCTTTTAATAGCTGTACGGATAAACTCATCCTTCATAGCAGAAAAAAACATAAAAGAGATAGAGTGTTCGGATGTTCTTGTTGGGGACAAAGCCAACGACGCTGTCCGGAAAATAAGCATCAAAATTCAAAATTGCAACATCGCCAACATTTGCGGCAATTGTCATAGTCAGTGTGCCTTTTGGAAACTCTTTACTGACCGATTTTCCAAGTTCGTTGAGCGTTTGGCTGTAAGAAACGATATATTTTGTAGCATTTGCTACATCACCCGTTTGAATAAAAAGGATATTTGCCATTGTAATATCGTTCATCATTTCGAGGACGATGGTTGAAGAGACCACGAGAAATAGACGTAGCATATTTGATTTTTTTCGCATACCCACTCTTTCGGAATCTCCCCAATCCACTCAACGCCGCTATCCTTCATCTCCCGCTCACCACGCACGCCTTTGGTAACGGCCTGCGTAATAACAGCCTGTTTGAGTTTTTTGTATTCCTCAATGCTGGAGCGAATTTTAGAAAGCATGATGTCAATATGGGAACATTTTGAATCCAAATATGCGGAGATTTTATTCTGTTCTTTTCGCTGGGCAATAACAGTGGCTGATTTTTGAACTCTTTGTAGCCCAATGTTTTGCGGATACCAGCACCCATGTTATGAAAAGCCATTTTGGTTTCATAACCTTTGAAAAGGTAGGTTGCATACTGAGGGGAAATCTTTTTTTTCTGTCTGGAAAAATTGCAAGATAAGCTGAAGTTATTACGCCCTTCTCCTTAACTAAAGCAACACGCAGCGACTTGAAGTCATAGTTGAGATTCAAACCGTTAATCATAACAGTATCGGGCAAGACGACAGTATAATTGGTAATGGCATCTGCAACGTAGTCATCTGCGTTCGCATTGAAATTGGTTTTACTAATAATATTACCGAATTTGAACTGCAAGGCGTTTTGCTCTTGACCATTAGTGTTCTTTGTTCTGACTTCATCAAAACAAGAGCGAATCGGAGCGACTTCCCACCCCTCCGGGATCTCCCCGATCCATTCAATGCCGCTGTCTTTCATTTTACGCATTCTCTGCACCATACTTTCCGTATTCAGGAACTAGATAGTTGACAATTGCACTACAGGTGACCATCATGAGTTTGGCTTCTTCAAAAGTAACAGTGCTTTCGACTTCACCTTCGCCATGGCGAACACCGCCCTGATCACAAGCGTATCCATACAGTTTGCTGATACCTTCTCTAAGACTGGAATGAATTTTAAGGCCATGTTCTTCTAAGTGCTTTACCGCTTTTTCCTAGGGTGGCGCCATTGTCAGAACCCACGATTGTTTCGCATACAGATTCTACAGCACTAATACTTTCCTTGACACAATTTTTGTAATCGGGATGCTCACGATCAGAAAGAAAACCAAGTGCTTTTTGAAGCTGGATTCGTGCACCCTCAAAAGGTGTCTGACAGGCTTCTTCAATTTCCTGCATTTCGATTTTATCAGTTATAGGAACAATTTTGCCAGCGACAAAACGATAACCAACATACTCTTTCTCAAACAGATCGTTAAACCACTTTTTGAAAGATGTTAAAACATTTGTGGGTGGCGATTGATAGCCAGTAACAAATGTACCAAAGCAAATCTAGGACTTCGTTATATGGGGCTTCCATTATAACTTTTTCAATACGAGAGTAAAGATTTTCCCAATTATACTGATGACCTACGGGAAGATGGTTATTATCTGTAAAAACATTTTGTATTAAATCCTTGCAGAAAACGGTAGAAAGGTTTTGATCAGATGAGCCATAGTGGAGGTTACGCATCTCGGTTTCGTGTTCAAATGTAATTTGAAGAAAATCGTAAAGTTTATTACTGATGAATGTGCGGGTTCGATTATCAAATTCAGAAGTCTGCGGTTGAGTGTTACATGGATTGAATCCCATATCTTCGCTGAATCCACCGCGGACTTTAATCATGCTTTTGCGTTCGGCTTTGTCCATCCTGAAATCCTTTCTATCTGAAATTTTAAATTCAGCTTGTTCGAAAAAACGAACTTGTTAAATTTTTTAGTAGATGATTTTAGTTGTTTTTATGAAACAGCTCTGCCAGCCCGGCGGAGATATCCTGTTCCAGTGCGGTGATGCGTGCTACAATATCCTCCACGGCTTCCGGTGCCTGATACTCATAGAAATAGCGGGTCATCGGAATCTCGTAGCCCACCTTGGTCTTGCTGCGGTCGATCCATGCGTCGGGCGCGTAGGGCAGAACTTCCCGGGCAAAGTAGGCGTCAATATCCTGCACCAGCGGTACGTTTTCGGTGTCCCGCAGGCTGGTGTCTGGCATAGGTTTGCCGCGTTTCAGGAGGATGTTGCCTGCCTCGTCCCGCTGGGGGCGCTCCACCACGATCTTGTTGTAGCCGAACTCCACGCTCTCGAACACCTTGCTCTCGCAGTAGATGCCGTTTTTGTCGCCGTACACCTTGCCGTTGGCAAACTCGCCGTAGGCGGTGACGATCAGCTTCCGGCAGGCATCGGTGATGTCGTTGCGCTTGGTGCCGATGCTCTTGCGGCGTGGCTCGAAGCAGTGGCTGGCGTCAATAAGCTGCACCTTGTTCGCACGGTGGGCGGGCTTATCCTTGCTGAGCACCCAGATGTAGGTGGAGATGCCGGTGTTCATAAACATATCGGTGGAAAGCTGGATGATGCAGTCCAGCCAGTCGTTTTTCAGAATATACTGCCGGATGTTGCTGGGGCCGCTGCCGGCATCGCCGCTGAACAGGGGAGAGCCGTTCTGGATGATCGCCATCTTGCCCTCGTTTGCCAGCTTGGCAAGACCGTTCAGAACAAAAAGCTGCTGACCATCGCTGATCTTGGGCAGACCGGGCTCAAAACGCCCCATCTTGCCCCGGGCGGCTTCGGCTTCCACCGCCTTCTGCTCCCGCTTCCAGTCGATGCCGAAGGGCGGGTTGGAGATGATGTACTGGAAGGTGAACCCGGGAAACTGATCCTCTGACAGGGTGTCACCGAACCGCATATTGTTGGGGTCGCCGCCGCGGATCATCATGTCCGCCTTGGCGATGGCAAAGGTGGAGGGATTGAACTCCTGCCCGAAGCAGGTCACCTCAATGTCGCTGTTCAGCTCGTGGATGCGCTCCTCCATGCAGCTCAGCATCTGGCTGGTTCCCATGGCCATGTCGTAAACGGTCATGCTGCTGGTGTCCAGGTCGGCTTCGGACAGCAGCAGGTCGGTCATCAGGTAGATGATATCCCGGCTGGTGAAGTGGGCTCCGGCTTCCTCGCCAAAGCTCTCGGAGAACCGCCGCACCAGGTCCTCAAAGATGTAGCCGCAGTCCACGGCACTGATCTTGTCCGGGCCAAGATAGCCTTTCTCGGAGCCGAACTCCTTGATAACGAGGTAGAGGGTGTTGCTCTCCACCATCCGCTTGATGATGTTGTCAAAGTCGAACTTTGCCAGTTCGCTTTATGGTAATTCTCTCGCTCAATAATGCCGTGTTTCTGCTTCACCTGTGCGATATAGAGATTGGATACCTTCAACTGATGGTGTTCCCACACATAATCCCGAATCTCGTTGTAAGTCGCCTTGCTTTCTGCAGCAGTCACATCCAGTTCATCCATGCTGACGTCCACTTCGATATGCCGCTCGACATGGAGTTTGGTCAAAAGGAGAACCGCTTCGCAATGCCTCGTCCTCGGGAAAAGGTCCACCGGCTGCACCTTTTCTGCCCGATACCCATGCTCTTCCAGGGACAATGACGGACCAGGGTGGGGGGACATGGTGACGACAGCGGAAAGGGTCCACCAGCCTTCACATCGGGGTGGGCACCCATCGGTGCAGGCAAGGCTGGGTGGCAGCTTCGCCGGCGTCGGCGCAGAAAAATCGGCTTCCTTTGGGGCAGGCCAAGATGCGGGCAGCAACGGTTTTGGCGCCTTCCACTGGCCTGCGGCACAACCTCAACGCCGACCAGGCGGCGGCAGTGGGCTTCATCGAAAGGCCAATGGTGCCCATACCGCAGTAAAGGTCCAGCAAAAAGTCATCCGGGCTGCAGCCGGGCAAATTTCGCCTTGGCGTACAGCAGCTCGGCAGCGGGGGTGTTGACCTGATAAAACTCGTGCAGGCACCCATCTGGATGGGCACACCGCAAGAGTATCCTCAATCACGCCGGGGCCAAGCACGGTGCGGGTATCCCGCCCTAAAATCACGTTGGTGCGGGCGGTATTGCGGTTGATCAGCACGGTGGTCAGCTGGAACTCCTGCTGCAAGGTGCGGCAGATCTCGGCTTCGTTGGGCAGGCCGTTGCCGTTTACCACAAAGCACAGCAGGCGCTGACCGCTGTGCCAGCCCTGGCGCATATACAAATGGCGCACGCGGCCCTTGCCGGTTTCCTCGTCATAGGGGGCAATGCCGTTGGCCCAGTAACGCACAAGCCCGGCGGGCCGAGGGCGTTCATCCACATCCGGCTGCAATTTGCAATCGGGGCAGGGGACGATACGGTGGGTGCGCCCGGCGTAAAAACCGGTCACGACATGGCCATCGGCATCCAGCCCAACGGGCAGCTGGACCTTGTTGCGGTAGTGTGCGGTGTGGTCCGTCAGGGCGAGAACGGGCGAAAACTCAAAGCTGCTTACATCAAAGCCGCCAAGGCGGGCAAAAGCATCCCGCACAAAGCCGGTTTTCGCCTCGCATTCCGTAGCATAGCTCAAATGGCGCAGGCCACAGCCGCCGCAGGGAGTGCACACGGCACAATCCGGCGCAACGCGGCCGGGGCCGGGGCTAAAATCGCGTCAATGCGGCCGAAAGCATAGCTTTTCAATGCCTTTACAATGCGGCAGCGGATCACATCCCCCGGTGCCGCGCTGGGCACAAAAACGGCCTGCCCTTCCACATGGGCAACGCCGCTGCCATCGCTGGAAAGGTTTTCGATCGTGGTTTCAAAAATCTGATTTTTCTTCAAAGACATGTTTCGCTCCGTTTGCTCTAATGTTATGGCAAATATATCAGTCTGCCGGTAAAAACTGAGCGGCAGCACCAAAAAGCAAGGTGCTGCCGTATGGTGGGACATTGTGTGAAAATGGCTTATACCAGCCCCAGCTGCGGGTCTTTTTTTCCAGCGCGGCAAGGTACTTGCTGGGGGAACGCCTTTGACCTTTTTGAACACGCGGGAAAAATAGAACTGGTCAAAAAAGCCGACGGAGACCGCGATTTCGGCGATGGAAAGCCCGGTATTTTTCAGCAGGGAACACGCTTCGCTGATGCGGTAGCCCGTTAAATAGTCAATCGGGCTTTGGCCTACATTGGACATGAACACGCGGTACAGATGGCTGCGGCTGACCCCAACCGCCTTGGCGATGTCATCTACCGAAATATCATGGGAATAGTTGAACTGAATATACTTGATAGCGGCCAGCACATACTGGCTGCTGGAAGACGGCGTGTTGGGCATGGCTTCGCGCGCTTCCTTCATCAGCTGGGCCATGAACAGGTACAGGTAGCCGGTCATCAGGGCTTCGCACTGCGGTTCGGGCCGCGGGCTAGGTAGATATTATAAATGGTTTCACGGGTGCTTTGAGGGTCTTTGCAGTGGTGCACGGGCTGCACATCGCTGAACGGGGTCTGCTGCACCAGCTTGTTGGCGCAGGCACCGTTAAAGCCGACCCAGTAATATTCCCACGGGTCGGTTTCATCTGCCGCATAGGTGATGAGCTGGTTGGGTTTGGCGAGGAAGAGATCACCCTCCTGCAAATTATAGGCAGCGCCGTTGACCTGATACACACCTTTGCCCGCAACAACAAGATGGATCAGGTAATGGTCACGCACACCGGGGCCCCAGGTGTGGCCCGGCTGGCAGTATTCGTGGCCACAATTAAAAATGGAAAGCTCTACATTATCGGTATAGTTCTGCTTATAAGATTGCTTTGCGATGGTCGGCATACCAAATCCCTCACTCTTGCAAAATCTGGTTGTGGTTCGCCATTCTGCTCCCAAAACAGGGCCCACCGCAGCAGGCCGGAACAGGATGGAGCATATTTTTTACCATTATATCAGAAGATTCATCAAAAGTCCATAATCGCGTTGAAAAAAGATGTTTACATCCTGCTAAAATTTGTTATACTGAGTACAAGAAGCCGTGATACTGGCCTAAAATGCGCTGCATAGCTAAAAAGAACGCGCGGTTTTTGTGCATATTTTACAAGGGACAGCCAAACGAAGAAAGGTGTATGAACGATGGCAACGAGTGCGGAACTGAAACAAAATATCTTGAACGGCGGTTACGACCAGGCTTTTGCCAAGCTGTATGGGGCAGACACTGCTACTGTGGCAGCCCAGCGTGTCCGTTATGTGGATATGATCGACCATTTTGAAGAAAACTTTGGCACGGGCCGCACAGTGTGTTTGTACTCGGCACCCGGCCGCACCGAGATCGGCGGCAACCACACCGACCATAACAATGGCGTGGTGATTGCAGCTGCCGTAAACCTGGATATCATTGCTGTGGTTGCCAAGAATGACGAGAACGTTGTACGCGTGATTTCCACGGCTTTGGTAAGATCGACGATGTGAATCTGCGCGACCTGACCCCGCAGCCCGTTGAAGCAGAGCACAGCGCCAGCCTGATCCGCGGCGTGGTCGCCGGCATTGTGAAAGACGGCGGCAAGGTGGGCGGCTTTTGACTGCTACACCACCTCTGACGTTCTGGGCGGTTCCGGTTTGTCCAGCTCGGCTGCCTTTGAGGTGTGCATGGGTGCTATCTTCCGCGGCGAGTACAACGATAATGACATGAAGCGTTTCGACCAGGTCAAAACGCCATGATCAGCCAGTATGCTGAGAATGTTTTCTTTGGAAAGCCCTGCGGCCTGATGGACCAGACCGCCTGCGCCGTGGGAAAGGTCATCACCATCGACTTTAAGGAAGTGGGCCATCCGGTCGTGCGCGAAGTTCCGTTTGATCTGGCAGCCAAGGGCTTTGCACTCTGCATCAGCGATACCAAAGGGCAGCCACGCTGACCTGACCGATGATTATGCCGCTGTGCGCCGCGAGATGGAGAGCGTTGCCGAATTCTTTGGCAAAAAAGGTTCTGCGCGATGTGGACGAGGAAACCTTCCTGAAAGCCATCCCCGAAGTGCGCAAAGTGACCGGCGACCGCGCCGTGGTGCGTGCCATCCATTTTTATAATGACAGCCGCCGCGCCGGGGAAATCTATGAAGCCATCAAGGCAGATGATTTTGACCGCTTCCTGCAGCTGATCATTGAGGGCGGCCATTCCAGCTTTGAGTTCAACCAGAACGCCTACAGCATCAAGAACCCGCAGGAGCAGGGCGTGCCTTTGGCATTGGCCATCAGCCAGAAGGTGCTGAACGGCCGCGGCGCATGGCGTTTGCAGGGCGGCGGCTTTGCCGGTACCATCCAGGCATTTGTTCCGCTGGCACTGCTGGAAACCTACAAGAACGCCATTGACGCTGTGTTTGGCGCGGGCAGCTGCCATGTGCTGAGCGTGCGCAATTACGGCGCTGTGATGGTTACGCCGGATATGTAAAACATTCGGAAAATACATAAAACAAAGGGATCGGCAGAAAATGCCGGTCCCTTTTCTGATAGCAGGCAGAATACAAAACGTGCAAACTTGCTTATTCGGCGTTTTTTGCTGTACAGGATCGCCAGCCCCTTGAACAACAGGTCAGAATCATAAATCACCTTGCGGGTGCAGCAGGGCATGATGCAGGGGGCCAGGCGCCGGTGGCAACCACGGTCAGCGGCTCGCCAAGTTCGGCTTCCACGCGGGCGCCCAGGCCGTCCAGCATGGCTGCGGTGCCAAACATCACGCCGTTGTTCAGGCATTCCACCGTGTTGCGGCCAATCAGGTGATCCGGCGTTTCGGGCGAGATAGGCGGCAGCTGCGCTGTGCCGCTGCTGATGGCCCGCAGGCTGGTCTGTACGCCGGGCAGGATAAAACCACCCAGGAACGCCCGCTTGGAAGAAATGACATTATAGGTGGTGGCCGTGCCAAGGTCCACCGTCATGCAGGGCAGGGGATAGTGGGCGGCTGCGGCGGTGGCATCGGCAATGCGGTCCCGCCCCACGCGGTCCGGAGCGTCCACCGCAAAGGTCAGCCCGGTGTTCAGTGCAGGGCTGACCAGCATGGCTTTGCGCCCGGTCAGCCGGGTGCAGGCATCGGCCAGAACTTTGGTCAGGTCGGGCACCACGCTGCACACGATAACGCCCTCACAGGCTTCAGGGGTAACGCCAAGGCGGCCCAGCAGAAATTTCAGCTCGGCGGTGTATTCATCCCCGGTGCAGCGCGGGCGGGTGACCATGCGCGCGGTGAACAGCACCTTCATGCCATCCAGCCCGCCAATGCAGATGTTGCTGTTACCGATATCAACTGCAAGAATCATAGGGTAAAACCTCGTATCCTTGGCAACCCGGCAATGTTTCCCGTTCGATAGGCTTAGGGCAACACCGCACAATTCCCGCCGGAGCGGTGCTTAGAATTGTGCGGTATTGCCTTAGAATGATGCAGAATTGCCCTGTTATAAAAGTATAAAATGCGCAGAATGTAAAATTACAGTTTATTATAGCAGTTCGCAGCCCGTTTGCCAACTGTTGAATTCCCTTTAGGCAACACCGCACAATTCCCGCCTTGCGGCTTAAGCACCGCTCCGGCGGCTGCGGCACGGCATCTGCGTTGCCAAAATGCTCGATAATACACAAAGTATTATCTGCGCTTTTGGCTTGGCATCTGCCGCACCTCGCTCGCCGTATCGGCACTTAGAATTATGCGGTATTGCCTTTACTTTTGCCCCCCGGCAGGATATACTTTAAAAGCAGAACAATACGGGCAGCCAGAAGCCCGGCCAAATATAAGGATGTGTTATCATGAACCTGAAAGGCAAAACCATTGTGCTGGGCATTACCGGCGGGATTGCTGCTTATAAAATGCCCAATGTGGCCCATGCCCTGGCCAAAGCCGGCGCCAATGTGCATGTGCTGATGACCAAAAACGCCACGGAGTTTATCACCCCGCTGGTGTTTGAAACCCTGACCAATCACCGCTGTATCGTGGATACATTTGACCGCAATTTTCAGTATGATGTGGCCCATGTTTCGCTGGCCAACGCGGCGGATTTGATGCTGATCGCCCCGGCAACCGCAAATGTGATCGCCAAGCTGGCCCACGGCCTGGCGGATGACATGCTGACCACCGTTACCCTGGCGGCCCGCTGCCCCAAGCTGGTGGCCCCCGCCATGAACACCCATATGCTGGAAAACCCCATCACCCAGGATAACCTGAAAACGCTGGAACATTACGGTTTCACCGTCATTCCCTCCGGTTCCGGCCTGTTGGCCTGCGGCGATACGGGCTCCGGCCGCCTGCCCGATGAGGGCGTTCTGGTGGACTATGTGGCACGGGAGCTGGAACACGAAAAAGACATGCAGGGCATGAAAGTGGTGGTTTCCGCTGGCGGCACCCGCGAACCGATGGACCCGGTGCGCTACCTGACAAACCATTCCACCGGCAAAATGGGCTATGCCGTGGCTCGCGCCTGTATGCTGCGCGGCGCGGATGTGACGCTGCTGACATCTTCCGACTTGCCGCCGGTTCCGTTTGTCAAAATGGTGCCTTTTGCCACCGCGGCAGAACTGCTTGAAGCTGTCAAGGCCAACGCCATGGATGCGGATGCCCTGGTGATGGCCGCCGCTGTGGCGGACTACCGCCCGGCCCAGGTGGCGCAGGATAAGATCAAAAAGCACGATGGTGAACTTTCAATTGAGCTGGAACGCACGGATGACATTCTGGGCTGGGTCGGCGAGCACAAGCCGGAGCAGTTGTTTGTCTGCGGCTTTTCGATGGAAACGAAAGATCTGATCGAAAATTCTACTGCCAAGCTGCACAAAAAAACATGGATATGATTGTGGCCAACAATGTCAAGGTGCCCGGCGCCGGTTTTGGCGTGGATACCAACGTTGTAACCCTGATTACCGAAAGCATTTCCACCGCGCTGCCGCTGCAAAGCAAGGATGATGTTGCCATGCACATTGCAGACGTCATTGTGGAAGCAAAGCGGAGAAAAACAGAAAAAGTAAGGCAATACCGCATAATTCTAAGTGCCGATACGGCGAGCGAGGTGCGGCAGCTGCTAAGCCAAAAGCGCAGATAATACTTTGTGTATTATCGAGCATTTTGGCAACGCAGATGCCGTGCCGCAGCCGCCGGAGCGGTGCTTGCCGCAAGGCAGGGAATTGTGCGGTGTTGCCTAAAGCTGTCCCCGCAAAAGAAACGAAGCAGCAAAAGAATAAGCTGATTTGGCACCCCTGCAGCCGCGCAGGGTGCTTTTTGTATGTGCACACAATTTTCACATCCTGGCAAAAAAACGACGCACAATTTTCACAAATAGGCAGTATACTTCTGGATAGTTCAGGGGTACGCCTGCCCTGCGGCGGGCGGCCCCCAAGAAAAGGGGAGTGCATCCATTGATCGAAGTCAAGCATTTGACCAAGCGTTACGGAAAACACACCGCGGTCGATGATATCAGCTTCACTGTGCAGGACGGCTGTATTTACGGCCTGCTGGGGCCCAACGGCGCCGGCAAATCCACCACAATGAACATGATCACCGGGTATCTTGCGCCTACGGGCGGCACCGTTGCCATTGACGGCCATGATGTTCAGGAAGAGCCCAAGGAGGCCAAAGCCTGCATCGGCTACCTGCCGGAAATTCCGCCGCTGTATACCGATATGACCGTGCAGGAATACCTGCTGTTTGTCAGCGAGCTGAAAGGCAAAAAGAAAAAAGCGGACCGCGTGCAGGATGTAGCGCAGGCCGTGCAGCGCGCTGGGCTGCAGGAGATGGAAAAGCGGCTGATCCGCAACCTTTCCAAAGGCTACCGCCAGCGCGTTGGCATTGCCGCTGCGCTGCTGGGCAGCCCCAAGGTGATCATTCTGGACGAACCCACCGTTGGCCTAGATCCCGCCCAGATGATCGAGATCCGCAACCTCATCCATGACCTGGGAGAGACCCACACCGTCATCCTTTCCAGCCATATCCTGAGCGAAGTGCAGACGATCTGTGACCGCGTGCTGATTATTGCGCACGGTAAAGTGGCCGCCCAGGGCACGCCGGAAGAGCTGGCCGCCCAGCTGGCTGCCCGCGGCATGATTGCCGCCACGGCACTTGGCACCAAAGAACAGATTCTGGCCGCTGCCGCCAAGGTGGAGGGCCTGACCGACCTGCGCGTGACCGCAGAAAAGGGCGATGAAGTCAGCTTTACCGCCACCAGCACCGCCGGTGCAGACCTGCGCGCGGCCCTGTCCAAGGCGCTGGCCGAAGCTGGCTGCCCGGTTGTGTCCCTGACAAGCGATACGATGAGCTTGGAGGATATCTTCCTACAGATCACCGAGACTGCACCGGAGGAAGCCCAGCCGGAAGAAACCGAAGAACCGGCTCCGGAAGCGGCTGCCGCACAGCCGGAACAGTCTGCTGAGCCTGCCGAACCGCAGGCCCCGGCGGATGATACTCCGGAACAACCGGAATCTGAAAACGACCAAAAGGAGGAAGAGTGAGCCATGTTTGCCATTTTAAGCGGGAACTGCGCAGCTATTTCACCAGCCTGGTCGGCTATGTTGTCATTGGTGTTATGCTGGCGTTTATCGGGTTATATTACTCCGCCAACTGCCTGGTGTATGGCACGTCGGATTTTTTCAACCGTTTTGTATTCTACCACGCTGGTCATGCTGTTTTTGCTGCCGGCGCTGACCATGCGCAGCTTTGCGGATGAACGCCGCAATAAAACCGACCAGCTGCTGCTCACCAGCCCGGTGGGTATCCCTTCTATCGTGATGGGTAAGTACTTTGCCCAGCTGGCGGTGTTTGCCGTGCCCATGGCGGCAGCGGCCATCATGCCGCTGGTGCTCACGGCCTTTGGCAGCATCTCCCTTACCAGCGCTTACGCCACCTGGCTGGCGTACTTTTTGATGGGCGCTGCCTGCATTGCCATCGGCACCTTTGTCTCCGCCCTGACGGAAAACCAGATCATTGCGTACCTGGCTACTTTTGGTGCGCTGCTGATCTGCTACCTGATGAACGGCATCAAGAGCCTGTTCACCAGCGGCAACACGCTGGCATTCATCGTGTTCTGCGTGGTGCTGGCGGTTGTGGCTCTGCTGGTCGGTCTGGCCTGCAAAAATGTCACGGTGGGCAGCGCGGTGTTCTGCGGCGGTGCCGTGGTGCTGGTGCTGCTGTTTAAGCTGCGCCCGGCCTGGCTGCTGACCGGCTTTAACAGCGTGCTTGGCGCGCTGGCACTGTTCCAGCCGTTTACGGATTTTGTGGGCGGCATGTTCAGCGTGACCGGCATTGTGTATTATCTATCGGTGGCGGGACTGTTCCTCTTCCTGACGGGTCAGGCACTGGAACGCCGCCGCTGGAATTAAAGAGGGGAGGGGTCCGACGATGAACTTTAAGAAAAAAGAACGCGGCCAATGCCCCTGCCCCTAACCAGGCACAGCAGGCAGCGCGCCGCCGCAGCCTGCGCAGCGGTGCTTACGCCAGCGTGCTGGCCGTTGTGGTGCTGGTGCTGGTAATTCTGCTCAACCTTGTGGTGGGCGCGGTGCCCACCAAGTTTACCCAGTTTGATATTTCCACCGGCAAAATGTTCACCCTGAGCGATACCACCAAAACCATGCTGCAGGAACTGAACACCGATGTGACCGCCTATTACCTGGCAGAAACCGGCAACGAGGATTCCAACATTACGCGAATTCTGGACCGCTATGCGGGCGAAAGCAGCCATTTTACCTGGCAGCAGCGCGACCCCGCGCTGTACCCCACCTTTGCCCAGCAGTATGACGCGCAGAACGCAAGCTCCTCCAGCGTGATCCTTGTATGCGGGGATAACCACACCGTGGTGGACTACAATGATATGTATACGGCGGATTATTCCAGCTATTATACCACCGGCAGTTACACAATGAGCTTCTCCGCTGAGAACGCGCTGTCCTCCGGCATTGCCAAGGTCACGCGGGAGAACAGCTATGTGCTGTACCAGCTGACCGGCCACGGCGAATCCAGCCTGGAAAGCGATTTTACCGAAACGCTGGATAATTCCGGCGTTACCGTGCAGGACCTGAACCTGCTGACCACCGATACAGTGCCCGAAGATGCCGCAGCCCTGCTGATCAACGACCCGCAGGCGGACCTTTCCACCCCTGGATGCCGCTGCCATCAAGACCTATCTGGAAAACGGCGGCCACCTGTTTGTGACCACCGATCTGACGGTGAGCACCCCCCAACCTGGATGCTCTGCTGGCAGAGTACGGCATGACCCGCCAGGAAGGCCTTGTGATTGAAAACGACAGCAACTATTACGCTTACCGCTACCCGCAGACCTACCTGCTGCCGAGCCTGAGCTCCAACGATATCACCGCGGGCATAACTGACGGCATGTATGTTTTTACCCCCGTGGCACAGGGCATTGTGAAGGGCGACAGCACCGATGACCTGACCCTGACCACCCTGCTGAGCACCAGCAGCACGGCTTATGCGATGCAGGATTACGCCGAGGCTACCACCGCCGAGCAGGGGGCAAATGATCCCAACGGCCCCTTTAACATTGCCGTTGCCGCAAGCAACAGCGCTACCGGCGCCAAAGTGGTGTGGGTGAACTGCCCCAACATGCTGAACAGCAAGATGAACAGCGCGGTTTCCGGCGGCAATGCCCAGCTGTTGACCAGCGCCGTGAACTGGATGACCGGCGAGGGTGTGGTGATCGACAGCAAGAGCATGAGTGCCGAAACCCTGATGGTGCCGGGCAGATCGATTAAGCTGCTTGGCCTGCTGTTTACCATTGTGGTGCCGCTGGCCTTTATCGTGGCCGGTATTGCCATCACTTTGGTGCGCCGCCGCCGTTGATATTTCCAGTGCCGCAGAAACCTTAGGAGATAACAGCCAATGAACACAAAGAAAATGTTGCCCCTTTTTGTGCTGGTTCCCGTGGTGGTTGTGCTGGGCGTTGCCCTTGGCGTGCTGAACCATGCAGACACCGAGGAAGAGGATACCAGCATTGCACTGTGCAGCCTGGATGCTGACAGTGTGACCGCGATTGCCTACAAAGACGCCAGCGATGGCGCAACGTTGGAATCCGCCCTGACCAAAACGGATGATACCTGGACACTGGATTCTGACCCCGCGCTGCCCCTTGACCAGAGTAAGGCCCAAGGCGTTGCCGACAGCATGACCGCGCTGACCGCGCTGCGCGAACTGAGCGATGACGCCGACGTTGCCAGCATGGGCTTTGATACCCCGACTTATGAGCTGAGCCTGAAAACGGCAGATACCGAATGGACGCTGACCGTTGGCAGCAAGAACTCCATCACAAACAACTGGTATGCCCGCCTGAGCGCAGACGGCCCGGTGTATACGCTGGACAGTTCGGCCCTGAGCGGCATCTGCAAAACCGCAAAGCAGCTGTATGCCGCCCAGAGCATTACGGACATAGATGTGGACGATGTGACCAAGATGGTGGTGCAGACCGCCAACGGCGGAACCCTGAGCTTTGCCCAGAATGACAGCACCTGGACGCTGACGGATGATGCGGAGTATAACCTGAATCAGGATATCGTCAAAAAGATGGCGAGCACCATCTGCGATCTGAAAACCAAGTGGAGTGTGACCGAACCGCAGGCCGATGCCGTGTATGGTCTGGATACCCCCAATGCCATCGTTACCCTGATTGCATCGGATGGCACCAGCATCCAGTGCAGCTTTGGCGGCAACGACGCCGAGGACGATACCCTGTGCTACCTGCGCAGCTCCGGCGCAGCAGGCGTTGTGTATGAAGTGAGCACTGACGCCCTGAACGCCTTTGCCTATGACAAGGCAGCGCTGGAAGCCGAGGAGGAAGCCACCCCGAAACCGCCGATGTTGCCGCCGAAGACCCGGTTGGCAATGACAATACTGTTGATGATGAATAATCGGTCCGGCAGCAAAGCCTGAACCAATGCAAAGCCCCCGGCACGGTGCCAAACCACTGTGCCGAGGGCTTTTTGCAGAGTAATGTGGGATTTTACCACTTGATTCCTGTAAATTCCGTTCCATTCTGCCGCGAGGCATGGTATAATTAAAATACAATAAAACACGCCGCAAGGCCAGCATATGCAGCAGGGCGCGTTGTGCGGGGAAAATGGCATTTCCCTATAGTGACCGCAGGGGCGCACATTGTGCGCCCGCCAACTTAAGGCAACACCGCACAATTCCCGCCTTGCGGCTTAAGCACCGCTCCGGCGGCTGCGGCACGGCATCTGCGTTGCCAAAATGCTCGATAATGTCGGGTTGCGGTACCCGCATCGTGCTTCGGGGGCAAAAGCCCCTCGCACTCTGCGACCGCTGCCCTTGCTTCGGTTCGCTGTTTCCGCCACTGGCGGCGCTCACCTTTGCAGCATCCAGTATTATCTGCGCTTTTGGCTTAGCATCTGCCGCACCTCGCTCGCCGTATCGGCACTTAGAATTATGCGGTGTTGCCCAAAGATATTTCCCTGTGAAAATATGGATAGGAAAAATGCCTTTTATGTAACAATTTGGATGACTTCTTCGTTTATCTTATTAGAAGATACACCCTAGACAAACAGCAGGGGGCGGTAAGCATGAAAAAAGATTCGCGGCATTTGTGTCAACCGTTTTGGCGGCAGTCTTGTGCGCCTGTTCTGCTGCCCCAAAAGATGTACTCCCCAATAAAGGCGGCCCAGCCGACCGAAGCACCAACACAGCAAGCCCAAACCACGCAGGCAGCACCCACGGAACAGCCCACCCCGGAGCCGGACCCCGTGCAGCAGCTGCTGGAGGAGATGACGCTGGAACAAAAGGTGGGGCAGCTCTTTCTTGTTCGACCCGATTCCCTGGACTTGAGCCAAACGCAGGACCAAATCAACGATGCCAAGGCGGACGGCGTGACCAAACTGACGGATGCCATGCGCCAGACTTTGGCGGAGTACCCGGTGGGCGGCGTGGTGATCTTTGGCAAAAATCTGGAAAGCCCGCAGCAGATCACCCAATTCCTGGACGATTTGCAGCAGGCGAGCGATACGCCGCTCTTTACTGCCATTGATGAGGAGGGTGGCCTGGTGGCGCGCCTTGCCAACAATGCCGCGTTTGACCTGCCCCAATACGAAAGCGCTGCGGCGGTGGGGAACATCCGGTAACCCGGAAGATGCCCGCGCCATGGGCCGCACCATTGGCGGCTACTTAAAAGAATACGGCTTTAACCTGGATTTTGCCTGTGGCCGATGTGAACACCAACCCCGATAACCCGGTCATCGGTAACCGTGCGTTCAGCAGTGAACCGCAGACCGCCGCCGACCTTGTGGGCGGGGCGTGCGCCGGGTTTGCCGATGCGGGCATTGCCTGCACCCTCAAGCATTTCCCCGGCCATGGCGATACCAGCGAGGATACCCACGTTGGCACCGTAACGCTGAACAAAACGCTGGATGACCTGCGCAGCTGTGAGCTGGTACCCTTTGCCCAAAACGTGAACAATGCTCCGCTGATTATGGCGGCCCACATTACCGTGCCGCAGGTAACAGGGGACGATACCCCGGCCTCCCTTTCCAGCGTCATGCTGACCGATCTTTTGCGCGGGGAGTTGGGCTATCAGGGCTTGATCGTGACGGATTCGCTGGCGATGCAGGCCATCACCGATGTATATACCCCCGGTCAGGCGGCGGTCAAGGCGCTGCAGGCCGGTGCAGACCTGCTGCTGATGCCCAACGGCCTTGCTGATGCTTATACCGCCGTGCTGGAAGCTGTGCAGGATGGTACCATCCCCAGCAGAGACTGGACGAAAGCGTGCAGCGCATTTTGCAGTGCAAATACCAATACGGCATCCTGACGCAGTAACGCGGTGCCGTTTATAAGGAGAATGAAAATGCCTAAGTATACAGTAGACGGTTCGTTTTTTGTGCAGCAGCTTTCCGGCATCCAGCGCTATGCGCGGGAAATACTCGCTGCCATGGACCCCATGCTGGAACCCGGCGAGCTGGAAGTGGCGGTTCCGCCGGATTGTATCGTTCCTGAATACCGCAATATCAAGGTGGTCACCCTGCCGCAGTCCAGCGGCATTTTGGGCTGGCAGCGGGTGTATGGCCGATATCTGGCACAAAGCGGGCGCTGCTGGCTGGGCATGTGCAACGTTATTCCCATGTTCCACCGTGGGAACGAGGGCATTGCCGTGGTGCATGATGTGTGCTATAAAGCACGCCCGGATTTTTATACCGACCTGCGCGGCCGCACCAGCGCTGTCTGGCACTGTATGCAGTATGCGGCCATTGCCAAAAAGGCCAGAAAAATCGTGACGGTCTCGGAATTTTCCAAAAGCGAGATCGTGAAATATTACCATGTGAACCCCGAAAAGATCACCGTGGTGTATAACGCCTGGCAGCATATGCAGCGCGTGCGCCCTGACCCCATGCTGTTTGGTGAGTACAGCAAGTGGCCGCAGCTGAAAAAGGGCGAGTATTATTTCTCAATGTCCAACCTACTTAAAAATAAGAACTTTCCCTGGGTGCTGCGCGCTGCGCAGAGCAAACCCCAGGTTATGTTTGCAATTGCGGGCGGCGGCAGCCTTGCCAAAGAGGCCGCTGCCCTGGGGTTGGACCACCTGAACAACGTGATGTATCTTGGCTATGTGACGGACGGCGAAGCCAAAAGCCTGATGGAAAACTGCAAGGCGTTTTTGTTCCCCACGCTGTATGAGGGGTTCGGCATCCCCCGCTGGAAGCCATTGCCTGCGGTGCTCCACGCGTGATGGTGAGCAATACCCCCTGCATGCGGGGAAATTTACGGCTCCCACGCTGATTACATTGACCTTTCCACCAACCACGGCAGTGTGGACCATGTAACCCCGGCCGGGATGCCGCCGCCGTACTGAAAAAAAAATACTCGTGGGAAGGCAGCGCCCGCCGCATGCTGGAGGTGCTGCGCGAGCCATGACCGTAACGATACCGGGTGATTTCGATCTGCAAAAAATAGCCGCCAGCGGCCAGGCGTTCCGCATTGCGCAAACGCCGCAGGGCTGGCGGTTTTGGCCGGGGATAAGCTTTTGTACCTGCAGCCCGGCAGCGGTGATACGTATACAGCCAGCTGTACCCCGGAAGAATGGCAGGGCTTCTGGCACCGCTATTTTGATTTGAACCGCAATTATGCGGCCATCCGCGCCGCGGTGCCCAAACAGGATGCCTACCTTTGCGCAGCGGCTCGGGCCGGGGCGGGCATCCGCATTCTGCGCCAGGACGCCTGGGAGATGCTGGTTACCTTTATCATCAGCCAGCGCAAAAATATCCCGGCCATTCAGGCTTGCGTGGAAACGCTGTGTACCCGGTACGGTGCGCCGCTGCTGCAGCCGGGCGGGAATGTGCTGTATGCGTTCCCCAACGGCGCAGGCACTCGCCGCGGCAGGGGAGCAGGCATTGCGGGACTGCGCGCTGGGCTACCGCGCCCCGTATGTTCTGGCTGCCGCTCAGGCGGTTGCGGCGGGAACGCTGGACCTTGCCGCGCTGGAAACCCTGCCCGATGCCCGGCTGCTGGAAGCTTTGATGCAGCAGCACGGCGTGGGCATCAAGGTGGCCAACTGCGTGGCCCTGTATGCCTATGGCCGCATGGAGTGTGCCCCCGTGGATGTGTGGATCCAGCGTGTGATCGACCAGCATTACGCCGGGCAGAACCCATTCCCAGCCTATGGCAACGCCGGAATTTTGCAGCAGTGGATGTTCTATTTCGCCCGTTCCGAAAAGGAACGGGTGAAATAGAAAGAATAATGAAAAAAGAATAAAGAATAATGCAGGTGGACCGCGTTGCTGACGCAACGCTCAAAAAAATATTAGAGTTCTGTAATCCATAGAGCACTAATAATTCTGAGCAGTGCGTAGCACTGCGATCCACCTGCATTTTTAATTATTCTTTATTACTTATTCATTTGGCAAATATTCATTTGCCTACCGCCCTGTCCATTCTCCGGTATTGCAGCGCTTCCATCAGCTCTGCGGCGCCGATCTGTTCCACACCGTTCATGTCGGCAATGGTGCGGGCAACGCGCAGGATGCGGTCATAGGCGCGGGCGCTGTAGCCCATGCGTTCAAACGCACCGCGCAGCAGCTTTTCGGCGGCGGGGGCAAGTGGGCAGTAGCGACGCAGCATACCGCTGGGCAGCTGGGCGTTGCAGGTAAAGCCAAGGCTCTTGTAGCGCTGGGCCTGCATGGCGCGTACCGCGGCCACCCGCGTGCGGATGTCAGCGCTCGGCTCGCCGCCGGTTTTTTGCGGCAAGGGCGTCGTACTCCACGGGGCGGGCCTCTACATGCAGGTCAATGCGGTCCAGCAGCGGACCGGAAATCCGCTGCCGGTAGCGCTCGATCGCACTGGGCGTGCAGCTGCATTCCCGCACGCCGGAACCATAATACCCGCACTTGCAGGGGTTCATGGCGGCAACCAGCATAAAACGGCAGGGGTAGGTGGCGGTGCCGTGTACCCGGCTCACGGAGATGCACCCGTCCTCGATTGGCTGGCGCAGCACCTCCAGCGCTTCGCGGCTGAACTCTGGCAGCTCGTCCAAAAACAGTACGCCGTTGTGGGCCAGGCTGACCTCGCCGGGGCGGGGCACTGTGCCGCCGCCCGCAATGGCTGCGGCGCTGACACTGTGGTGGGGGCTGCGGAACGGTCGCTGCTGCAATAATCCGGTCCCGGCCTGCACCAGCCCGGCAACGGAATAAATCGCGGTGGTTTCCAGCGCTTCCTCATAACTGAGCGGCGGCAGGATGCCCGGCAGGCGCTTGGCCAGCATGCTTTTTTGCCAGTGCCCGGCGGGCCCACCATCAACAGGTTGTGCCCACCCGCAGCGGCAACTTCCAGCGCGCGGCGGGCCTCCGCCTGGCCGCGCACATCCGCAAAATCGGGGCCAAGCCACTGCCCGGCGGCATCGTATCCTGTGCGGCTGGCGGGGCTGAGCTTTTGCCTGCCCCGCCAGGTGGCGGATCACATCCGCAGCGCTGCGGGCGGGGTAAACTGTCAGCTGCTCGGCCACGGCGGCTTCGGCGGCGTTTTCGGCAGGAACAAACAGCTCGGTCACGCCCGCCTTTTGGGCGGCAAGGGCCATGGGCAGGGCACCGGCAATGGGGCGCAGCGTGCCATCCAGCCCAAGCTCACCCAAAAATGCCTGGTGCGGCTCTGGCTGTGGGATGTACTGCTGCGCCGCCAAAATGCCGATGAACACCGGCAGGTCATACAAACTGCCGGTCTTGCGCACATCGGCGGGGGCCAGGTTGACGGTAACATGGCTGGCGGGCCAGGGGCAGTTCAGGTTTTTGATGGCGCTGCGCACCCGCTCACTGCTTTCCTTCACGGCGGAATCCGGCAGGCCCACCATGGCAAATTTGGGCAGACCGCCGCTGATGTGGGTTTCCACGGTAACGGGGTAGCCATCCAGCCCCGTTACCCCCAGGCTGACAACGTGTGCATACATGGCGCAGCCAACTCTTTTTTTCAACAAATTGCGTACTTTGATTATTTTCAGTATATCCTGTTCCGCCCGCGGCGGCAAGCATATTTTTTGTGCCCAAAATCTGCCTTGACGCTGTAGGGTAAAAAACAGGCAAAGCTCCGGCAAAAGGCCGGAATTTCAGCTTTTTTGATTGACAACGCAAACTAAAATTGATATATTTAATTTGAACAAGTAAATTTACCCAAAACTTTTACAGGGTAAGAAAGTGATGGTGTCCAAAATGTATAAAGAAATGTACAGCCGTTGGCTTGCTGCCAACCTGGATGACCCCGACCTGAAGCCGGAGCTGGAATCAATTCAGAACGATGACGCTGCCATTCAGGATCGTTTTGCCGTTGCCCTTAAGTTCGGCACCGCCGGCCTGCGGGGCGTCATCGGCGCGGGCACCAACCGCATGAACGTGTATGTGGTGCGGCAGGCTACCCAGGGCCTTGCCAACTGGGTCAAGACCCAGGGCGGCACCCAGACCGTTGCTATCAGCTATGACAGCCGCATCAAGAGCGATGTGTTTGCCAAGGCTGCTGCCGAAGTTCTGGCCGCCAACGGCGTAAAGGTGCGCATTTACAGCGCCCTGATGCCGGTTCCCGCACTGAGCTTTGCTACCCGGTATTATAACTGCAACGCCGGTATTATGGTAACGGCATCCCACAACCCGGCCAAGTACAACGGCTATAAGGCCTACGGCCCCGATGGCTGCCAGATGACCGATGAGGCCGCTGACATCGTGTACGCCGAAATCCAGAAGACCGACATCCTGACCGGCGCCAAAACCATGCCGTTTGCCGAGGGGCTGGAAAAGGGCATCATCGAATACGTTGGCGATGACTGCATCAACGCCCTGTACGAAGCAATCGAAGCCCGCTCCATCCGTCCCGGTATCTGCAAGACCGCCGGCCTGAAGCTGGTTTACAGCCCGCTGAACGGCTCCGGCCTGGTTCCGGTCACCCATGTTCTGCATGACATCGGCATTACCGATATCACCGTTGTGCCGGAACAGGAAAAGCCGGACGGCAATTTTCCCACCTGCCCGTACCCCAACCCCGAAATTTTCGAGGCTCTGCGCCTTGGCCTGGAACTGGCCGAAAAGTCTGGTGCAGACCTGATGCTGGCCACTGACCCCGATGCTGACCGCGTTGGCATTGCCGTTAAGTGCAAGGATGGCAGCTATGAGCTGCTTTCCGGCAACGAAGTCGGCGTTCTGCTGCTGGATTACATCTGCGCGGGCCGCATTGAGCAGGGGACCATGCCCAAAAGACCCCGTCATGTGCAAGTCCATCGTGTCCACCCCCGCTGGCGGACAAGGTGGCCGAGCATTACGGTGTTGAGTGCCGCAATGTGCTGACCGGCTTTAAGTGGATCGGCGATCAGATCGCCAAGCTGGAAGCTGCTGGTCAGGTTGACCGCTTCATCTTTGGCTTTGAGGAAAGCTATGGCTACCTGGCTGGTCCTTACGTCCGCGATAAGGATGCCATCATCGGCTCTATGCTGATTTGCGAAATGGCTGCTTATTACCGCGCAAAGGGCAGTTTCATCAAGGAAGAGCTGGAGCGCATTTACGACGAGTATGGCCGCTACCTGAACAAGGTTGACAGCTTTGAGTTCCCGGGCCTGTCCGGCATGGACAAGATGGTGGGCATTATGTCCGGCCTGCGCGAGAACCCGCCCAAGGACTTTGGCGGTGACGCCGTTGTAAAGGTTGTGGACTATAAAAAGCCTGAAGAGACCGGTCTGCCCGCCGCCAACGTGCTGATCTACACCCTGGCATCCGGCTGCACCGTTGTGGTGCGCCCCTCCGGCACCGAGCCGAAGATCAAGACCTACTTTACCACCAAGGGCAAAGACCTGGCCGAAGCCGAAGCCAAGAAAGAAGAACTGGCCGCTGCCGTTAAGCCGCTGCTGGCATAATGTGATTCCATAGGTTTGGCGCTTTTGGGCGCCTGCTGTAATACGCAGACGGCCTTTTTTTGTATGCAGCCCCTAGCCGCCGCAGTGAGGAAATAACGCGCATTTTCAGGCTCCGCTTGGGGAATCACCCCTCAGTCACCTTCGGCGACAGCTCCCCTCGAACGGGGAGCCAAAGGGCTTTGCGAAAAATTGTTGCGGCATCTGCTACAAGGCCCCGGAACGGTCAAGACCGTTCCCTACAGAGCATTTTATTGTGTGCGGCTAACCCACAAACACCCAGTAGGGCGGGGGGACCCGACTCCGCCGGAAACTTACCGGAGCAGACTGGCAAGCAGAAGCTGGTTGACACCGGCGGACGTGTTGAGTTTACGCTTACCGCCTGCGGGCGGGCAACCGCGACGCGCTATTCCGATGACGGCGAGCCGGCCAAGACCGCCGGTACCCCCGTGCTGGAAGCCATCGGCCATGCGGGGCTTTCGGATGTGATCGTGGTGGTTACGCGGTACTTTGGCGGAGTGCTGCTGGGTACCGGCGGCTTGGTGCGGGCCTACACTACCGCCACTGCCCGTGCGCTGGAAAGCACGCCGAGGTGGTCACGGTGCGGCGTGGTGGAATTGCGCCGTGACCGTGGACTACCCCAAGTTTACGAGCCCAGCGGATGATCATTGATGCTGCCGGGGCAAAGCAGGCACCGCCGGAGTTTACAGACGGGTCACCCTGCGCTGGGCAGATGCCGGAGCATACCGAAGCCCTGTGCCATGACCTGAGCGAGCTGACCCGCGGCAGTGCCAGGTAACGGTGTCTGACCCGTTCTACGCACCATTTTGATGCTGCAAAGTCTTTTTGGCAAACCGAAAGCAGAATTTCCCATCGAAATTAGTGTTTGGCGGCTTTTTTATCGTATTTATAATATGCCGTAGCGCGTTTTTGGGATGATATGCGCAAGGGGAAGCCCGGAAAAAAAAGGAGGCTGCGCCGTATGGATGTGCGCCGGAGAACCGAGGAGATTGAACGCCTGACCTTAAGCCCCTATGCCGCTTTAAGTGAGCAAGTTTTGGCCGCCGCACCCCGGAACCGGAAGATGACCTGCGGACCTGCTACCAGCGTGACAGGGACAGAATTTTGCACTGTAAAAGTTTTCGGCGGTTGAAGCAGAAGACGCAGGTGTTCCTCTCGCCGGAGGGCGACCATTACCGCACGCGTTTGACGCACACGCTGGAAGTGAGCCAGATCGCGCGGACCATTGCGCGGGCTCTGCGCCTGAACGAGGATCTCACCGAAGCCATCAGACTTGCGCATGATCTGGGCCACACTCCCTTTGGCCACGCAGGCGAAAAGGCACTGAACGTCTCTGTCCCGGACGGCTTCCACCACTATATGCAAAGCCTGCGTGTAGTGGAACCTGGGAAAAGGACGGCAGGGGCCTGAACCTGACCTGGGAGGTGCGCAACGGGATTATGACCCACACAAAAGGCACCTGGGCGGCACGGAAGGGCGCATCGTGCGCATGGCGGATCAGATCGCCTTGTGAACCATGACATTGAGGACGCGGTGGCCGCCGGTGTGCTGAACGCCCACCGCCCTGCCGCGGGATGCCGTGCAGGTGCTGGGAGATACCAAATCCCGGCGCATCACCACAATGATCACCGACCTTGTGGCAAACAGCGCAAACTGCAAAAATGGGAAAATGCATGGGCACCGAGGAATACGCGGCTTTTTCGCTTTGCTGGGACTTTCATGTACGCCACCGTGTACGTGGACAAACCGCCAAGCGGGAAGAGCAGAAGGTGGACAAGGTGATCGGGGAACTGTACGCTGTATGACCTGACCCATGCGGACCCCAGATGTCCAACTTTTTATATGCAGGTGGCATATCACCAGGGAATGGACCGTGCCGTGGCGGATTATATTTCCGGCATGAGCGATGAATTTGCTACCCGCCTGTTTGAGGAGCTGTTTGTGCCGCAAAAGTGGCAGGTGCTATAAAATTGGCAGTATGTTAGTCGTTTAAAACAACATGATGCGCCCCACCCATAAATTATTACGATATATACGCGAAAGGAGGCCCGCCCCATTGACCCACATACATACAGGAAGTGGTTGCACGCAATGATATTACCGAAGTAATCGGCCAATAAGCTGCGTCGTCGCGGGCGGACCTATACGGCGGGCTGTGCCCCTTTCCATAACAGCGAAAAACCCCTTCGTTTACCGTCTACCCGGACACCCAAAGTTTTTACTGCTTTGGCTGCGGTCAGGCAGGGGAGATGCCATCAGCTTTGTCAAAAAGATCAAAATTTCAGCAGCGGCGAGGCCATCAAGATGCTGGCTTCCCAGCTGGTATGCCGGCGCCGGAGGATGCGGACGCCTGCGCAGCCGGGTGCTTTCCGGTGTTTGCCATGCAGATCGCAAAGCGCAGCGCTCCCGGCGGTTCGTGCTGTGCGAGGGCTACATGGATGTCATCAGTATGCAGCAGGCGGGCATCGACACCGCCGTCTGCGCCTGCGGCACCGCCCTGACCCCCGGGCAAGTGCGCATCATCAGCGAGTATGCCGATGAGGTCATTCTGAGCTATGACTCGGACGAAGCAGGCCAGAAGGCCACCCTGCGCTCGCTGGAACTGTTCCGCAACAGCCCGGTAAAGGTGGGCGTGCTGCAGATCCCCGGTGCAAAGGACCCGGACGAGTACATCAAAAAATACGGCCCGGAGCGTTTTCAGGCACTTCTGGATGGGGTGGGCAATGCGCTGGACTTCCGGCTCAAGCGCCTGCGAGACCAGTATGATCTCTCGCAGGATGCGCAGCGGCTGCAATATGTAAAGGAAGCCGTGGAGATGCTGGCGGAGCGCTCTAACCCCACTGAGCAGGAGGTGTACGCCGGGCGGCTGGCAGTGAGATGGATCAGATCAAGGTTCCGTACAGCGCAGGCGGCAGTCAGGCGCTGGGCATCGCCAGCGCCCAGCAGCGGCTGCTGGCTGCTATTCTGAGGGAGCCTCGTTATCTGGAACTGGCCAAGCAGCAGCTGACGGCGGAGCAATTCATCCAGCCGCAGCAGAAGGAACTATACGAAGCGATGCTCAATTGCAGCCGGGAGGGTGTGGAACTCAGCCTGACTGCACTGCGGGCATTTGTAAGTGAAGAAGCATTGAATGAACTGAGCCGGCTTGCGGCACAGCCGCACTGGATATGGAGCCGGACAAGGTGCGGGAACTGTTGCAACTGTCGCAGGAACCCATCAGTCTGGAAACGCCGGTGGGGCCAGGAAGAGGGTTACATGCTTTTTGCCCAGTCATCTGGAGCTGAACGGTATTTTTATTTGCTGTGTGGCAGCAGCGGGCGCAAAAAGCTCTTTCTGGCGCGGGACCGCATCGGGGTCAAGCCGCTGTTCTATGCTCTGCGCGGGGACAGCCTGATCTTTGCTTCCGAGCTGAAAACGCTGCTCTGCCACCCGGAGATCCCGCCGCAGGTGGATGCCCATGGGCTGGCCGATGTGCTGCTGCTCGGCCCCGGCCGCACGCCGGGGTGCGGGGTGTTCCGCAATGTGCAGGAATTGAAGCCCGGCTGCTGCGCAGAATACACTGTGCCACAGGTTGGTGCGCCGCGCCTCACCGTGCGCCGCTACTGGCAGCTGACCGACCACGAACACCCCGATGATTTTACCCACACCGCAGCCAAAGTGCGGGACCTGGTGATGGATGCCGTCACGCGGCAGCTGGTATCGGATGTGCCGGTGGCAACCTTCCTTTCCGGCGGGCTGGATTCCAGCCTGATTTCGGCAATCGCGGATTCCCACTTTACGGCGCGGGGCAAAACGCTGCAGACTTTCTCGGTCGGTTATCAGGATAACAAAAAGTACTTCCACGCCACCCATTTCCAGCCCAGTCCGGATGCGCCGTATATCCGCACCATGAACCAGTTCTTGAATGCGCAGCATACCTGGGTAACGCTGGACAGCGAAGCACTGGCCGCCGCCCTGCTGGAAGCGGTGGACGCCCGCGACCTGCCCGGTATGGCGGATGTGGACTCCTCGCTGCTGCTGTTCTGCCGTGAGATCCGTAAAACAGCCACCGTGGCACTTTCCGGCGAGTGCGCGGACGAGATATTTGGCGGTTACCCCTGGTACAGGGATAAGACCGTGCGGGAGCGGTATGGCTTTCCTTTGGGCGCAGAGCACGGCATACAGGGTCAGCTTTTTAAGCCGGAGGTGTTCGGCGGCATTGACCCGGCGGCGTATATTGATGAAGGCTACCGCGCCACGCTGGAGCAAACTTCCATCCGCCCCGGTCCGGATCCCCTGGAACAACGGATGCGCCAGATGTTTGCCCTGAACTTTAACTGGTTTATGCAGACCCTTTTGGACCGCAAGGACCGAATGAGTATGTACAGCGGGCTGGAAGTGCGCGTGCCGTTCTGCGATTACCGCATTGCGGAATACCTGTACAGCGTGCCGTGGGAATATAAGGATTACGAGGGCCACGAAAAAGGCCTGCTGCGCCAGGCGATGCAGGGCGTGCTGCCCACGGAAGTGTTGTGGCGAAAAAAAGAGCCCCTACCCTAAAACATGGAACCCGGCGTATTTGAACGCTGTCAGCGCCATGCTGCGCAGTGCGATGCAGGACCCGGATGCCCCGCTGCTGCGTATTGCCAAGAGGGCAGCGCTGGAACAGTTGTTGACCGCTGCCGAGACTGCGACCCCTGGTATGGCCAGCTGATGACCACCCCGCAGACCATTGCCTGGTTTGTGCAGCTGAATTACTGGCTGCAAAAATACCGGGTGGAGCTGGTGTAAATACCCGTGTGGCGGGCCCGGCATCAAGCGCATAACACCAAAACAGACGAGTGCCCACCCTGCACACGGATAACAGCGGGAAGGGCACTTTTTGTTTGCAAAGCGTAAAAAACGGAAAATGCAGAAAAAACGCAGGCTGCAACCCATACAAAAACACACAAGGTAATTGGGCATTGTGCCAATTAGCGGCATTTCAAGGATTTGTCAAGTGGCAAAAGAAATGCAAAAATAGCACTTTGCCAAAAGAAATGTGACACGCAGCCGGGCGTTCAATTGCCTGATAAAAAACACGCAAAATGCCAAAAGAGCCCTTGACAATCAGCTTTTTGGCTGGTATACTGGCATAGTATCACAAAATGGAATAGAGCGCCCTAAAGGAATTTTGATTTTTTCGCGTTTTTTCAAACTTTGTTAAAAACGACGAATGTTCCAAGAAAATCATTGCTTCGGCGGAGCGCTTTTGCCAAAAACAAATCTGAACGGAATAGGAGTGGTCGCATTTTATGGTAAAGGTCAAGCCCGTACAAAACGGTCGAACCTCCAGAATGAGCTTTTCCCGCATCAACGAAGTGATTGGCATGCCCAACCTCATCGAGATCCAGAAAAACTCTTATAACTGGTTCCTGGACGAGGGCCTGCGCGAAGTGTTCCACGACATTGACGCGATCGAGGATTACACCGGGAATCTCTCGCTGGAATTTGTCGATTACCGTCTGGACAAGCACCCCAAATATACCATTAAAGAATGTAAAGAGCGTGACGCAACGTATGCTGCGCCGCTTTATGTCACTGCGCGCCTGTTGAACAAGAGCACCGGCGAAGTGAAGGAGCAGGAGATCTTCATGGGCGATTTTCCGCTCATGACGGATTCCGGCACCTTCATCATCAACGGCGCCGAGCGTGTTATCGTCAGCCAGCTGGTTCGTTCGCCCGGCGTGTTCTATGCTTCCAGCAAGGACCGTACCGGCAAGGATCTTTTCACCGCAACCATGAACCCCAACCGCGGCGCGTGGCTGGAATACGAAACCGATTCTTCCGATGTATATTATGTGCGCATTGATAAAAACCGCAAGCTGCCGGTTACTACCTTCCTGCGCGCACTGGGTCTTGGCACCGATGAGCAGATCCGCCAGTACTTCGGCGATTCTGAACCCAAAATCAACGCCACCCTGGAAAAGGATATCACCCATTCCACAGAGGAAGCCCTGCTGGAGTGCTACCGCAAGCTGCGCCCCGGCGAGCCGCCGACGGTGGAAAGCTCCCGCAGCCACATCAACCTGCTGTTCTTTGATCCGCGCCGTTACGACCTGGCTCGTTTTGGCCGTTTCAAGATGAACAACAAGCTGTGCCTGTCCCGCCGTATTGCGGGCTATAAGACTGCCGAGGACATCATTGCCCCGCTGACCGGCGAACTGCTGGCCGCCAAGGGCGAGCGCATCAACCACGAAAAGGCTGTTGAAATTGATAACGCCGGTGTTTCCCGCGTTACTGTTATCGTGGAGCGCAAGGGCCAGGATCCGGTCAATGTGATCGTGTTCTCCAACGGCTGTGTCGATGCCCAGAGTTTCTTCAGCTTTGACGTGAAGGAATGCGGCATCAACGAGCGCGCTTCCTTCGCCGAAATCCGTAAGATTCTGGATGCTACCTCCGATCCGGAAGAGCAGAAAGAACTGCTGACCAAGAATCATGATAAGCTCATCAGCCGCACCGTTACCGTTGACGATATCTTTGCTTCCGTCAACTACCTGCTGGGCCTTGACCATGGCATCGGCGTGACCGATGAAATCGACCACTTGGGCAACCGCCGCGTGCGCAGCGTTGGCGAATTGCTGCAGAACCAGTTCCGCATCGGCTTTACCCGTATGGAGCGCGTTGTGCGCGAGCGCATGACCCTGCAGAACCAGGAATCCGGCGAGATCACCCCGCAGAGCCTGGTCAACATCCGCCCGGTCGTGGCTGCCATCCGTGAGTTCATCGGTTCCAGCCCACTGTCTCAGTTCATGGACCAGAACAACCCGCTGTCTGAGCTGACCCATAAGCGCCGTCTGTCCGCTTTGGGCCCCGGCGGTCTGTCCCGTGACCGCGCAGGCTTCGAGGTCCGCGACGTACACTATTCCCATTACGGCCGCATGTGCCCCATCGAGACGCCGGAAGGTCCGAACATCGGCCTGATTTCCTATCTGGCATCTTTCGCCAAGATCAACAAGTACGGCTTCATTGAGGCACCTTACCGCCGCGTGGATAAAGAAACTGGCGTTGTTACCGATGAAGTTGTTTATATGCCCGCCGACGTTGAGGATGAGTACATCGTGGCACAGGCCAACGAACCGCTGGACGAGAACAACCGCTTTGTCCGTTCCCGCGTTTCCGGCCGTCATCGCAACGACATTCAGGAATTTGCCCGTGAACAGGTCGATTTCATGGATGTTTCTCCGCGAATGATGGTTTCTGTGGCTACCGCTTGCATTCCTTTCCTGGAAAACGATGACGCCAACCGTGCTCTGATGGGTGCCAACATGCAGCGGCAGGCTGTGCCTCTGATGGTTACCCAGCGCTCTCTGGTTGCTACCGGTATGGAATACAAGGCTGCTACCGACTCCGGTGTCTGCGTGCTGGCTGCCCATGACGGCACCGTTGAAAGCGTTGACGCAGATAAGGTTGTTGTCCGTCTGGAAGATGGCTCCGCCGATACCTATGAACTGATTAAGTTTATGCGCTCCAACCAGGGAACCTGCGTCAACCAGCGCCCCGCCGTCTATGTGGGCGATGTTGTCAAGAAGGGCGACGTTCTGGCTGACGGCCCCGCCACCAAGGACGGCGAGATCTCTCTGGGCAAGAACGCCCTGATCGGCTTCATGACCTGGGAAGGCTACAACTATGAGGACGCTGTTCTGCTGAACGAAAAGCTGGTCCGCGAGGATATCTACACCTCTATCCACATTGAGGAGTACGAGAGCGAAGCCCGCGATACCAAGCTGGGACCTGAAGAGGTGACCCGTGATATCCCCAACGTCGGCGATGATTCCTTGAAGGATCTGGACGACCGCGGCATTATCCGCATCGGCGCCGAAGTCAAGACCGGCGATATTCTGGTTGGTAAGGTTACCCCGAAGGGTGAAACCGAACTGACCGCCGAAGAGCGCCTGCTGCGCGCCATCTTTGGCGAAAAGGCACGGGAAGTACGTGATACCTCCCTGCGCGTTCCCCACGGTGCTTACGGCATTGTTGTGGATGTTAAGGTCTTTACCCCCGAAAACTGCTGACGAGCTGCAGCCCGGCGTGCGCCACCTGGTGCGCTGCTACATCGCTCAGAAGCGCAAGATCAGCGTGGGCGACAAGATGGCCGGCCGCCACGGCAACAAGGGCGTTGTATCCCGCATTCTGCCGCAGGAAGATATGCCGTTCCTGGAGGACGGCACGCCGCTGGACATTGTGCTGAACCCCCTGGGCGTTCCCTCCCGTATGAACATCGGTCAGGTGTTGGAAGTCAACCTTGGCTATGTTGCCAAGGCCCTTGGCTGGCATGTGCAGACCCCCGTGTTCGATGGCGCGCACGAATCCGATATCCGTGACTGCCTGGCCGAAGCCCGCGATAAGTGGCATGGCGACCATGCACCGGAATATCCCACCAAGCTGCCCGCCTGATGGGCGATAAGGGCCACATCATCGATTTCAGCAAGATCGACTTGACCGATGACGGCAAGACCACCGTTTACGATGGCCGTACCGGCGAAAAGTTCCCTCCAAGGTTACTGTCGGTTATATGTACTACCTCAAGCTGCATCACCTGGTTGATGATAAGATCCATGCCCGTTCCACCGGCCCGTACTCCCTCGTTACCCAGCAGCCGCTGGGCGGCAAGGCACAGTTCGGCGGCCAGCGTTTCGGTGAAATGGAAGTCTGGGCGCTGGAAGCCTACGGCGCGGCTTATACGCTGCAGGAAATCCTGACGGTCAAGTCTGACGACGTTGTGGGCCGTGTCAAGACCTACGAAGCAATCGTCAAGGGCGAAGATGTGCCGAATCCGGGCATCCCCGAAAGCTTCCGCGTTATGCTGAAAGAACTGCAGAGCCTTGGCCTGGATATTGTTGTTCAGGATAAGGAAGGCAACGCTGTTGATATGCGTCAGGAATATGACGATGACGATGCCAACTTTGACAACAGCGATATCGGTGATAACGTTCTGCTGGAAAGCGAGCTGCAGGATGATTACAGTGTCAAGGATGCCGATGAAGGCTTTGACGACGACCTGGGCGATGAGGAGCCGGATGAAGCTTCTCTGGCACAGATCGAAGCCGACAATGGCGACGACCTGTTCGACGGTGAATGATCGGAATGCTGTTTACGTCACGATTAAATGAGAGGGTTCGCTGAATGGAAAATAAAGAGTTCGATTCTATCAAGATCGGCCTTGCTTCTCCCGACCAGATCCGTGCCTGGAGCTATGGCGAGGTCAAGAAACCTGAAACCATCAACTACCGCACCCTGAAGCCGGAGCGCGACGGCCTGTTCTGCGAGCGCATTTTTGGACCTACCAAGGACTGGGAATGCCACTGCGGCAAATATAAGCGCATCCGCTATAAGGGCAAGATCTGCGACAAGTGCGGCGTTGAAGTTACCCGCGCCAAAGTGCGCCGTGAGCGCATGGGCCACATCGAGCTGGCTGCGCCCGTTTCGCACATCTGGTATTTCAAGGGCATTCCCAGCCGCATTGGCCTGATGCTGGACATCGGCCCCCGCCAGCTGGACAAGGTGCTCTACTTTGCAAACTATATCGTTACCGATCCCGGTTTTACTCCGCTGGAGAAAAAGCAGCTCCTGACCGAACGCGAGTACAAGGAGATGCGGGAAAAGTACGAGGATACCTTTGAAGCCGGCATGGGCGCCGAAGCCGTCCAGAAGCTGCTGGCTGAGATCGACCTGGAAGCTCTGTCCGCAGAGCTGCATGAGGAACTGGAAAAGGCTACCGGCCAGAAGCGCGTCCGCCTGTTGAAGCGCCTGGAGGTGCGTTGATGCGTTCCGCCTGTCCGGCCAGCGCCCGGAGTGGATGATCCTGAACGTTGTTCCGGTCATTCCGCCGGATATCCGCCCCATGGTCCAGCTGGATGGCGGCCGCTTTGCGACTTCCGACCTGAACGATCTGTACCGTCGCGTGATCAACCGCAACAACCGTCTGAAGCGCCTGCTGGAGCTGGGCGCTCCGGACATCATCGTGCGCAACGAGAAGCGCATGCTGCAGGAGGCTGTTGACGCCCTGATCGATAACGGCCGCCGCGGCCGCCCGGTCACTGGCCCCAACAACCGCGCCCTCAAGAGCCTTTCCGATATGCTGAAGGGCAAGCAGGGCCGCTTCCGCCAGAACCTGCTGGGCAAACGTGTTGACTACTCTGGCCGTTCCGTTATCGTTGTCGGCCCTGAACTGAAGATGCACCAGTGCGGTCTGCCGAAAGAGATGGCACTGGAACTGTTCAAGCCCTTCGTCATGAAGGACCTGGTCCAGAAGGGCATTGCCTCCAACATCAAGGCTGCCCGCAAAAAGGTCGAGCGTGCTTCCACCGAGGTGTGGGACTCTCTCGAAACCGTCATCAAGGGCCATCCCGTTCTGCTGAACCGTGCACCTACCCTGCACCGCCTGGGCATTCAGGCATTTGAGCCCGTTCTGGTCGAAGGCCACGCCATCAAGCTGCACCCGCTGGTCTGCACCCCCTTCAACGCTGACTTCGACGGCGACCAGATGGCTGTCCATCTGCCTCTGTCCACCGAAGCACAGCGCGAAGCCAAGATGCTGATGCTGGCTTCTGGCAACCTGCTGAAGCCGTCTGACGGCGAACCCGTCACCGTGCCCACGCAGGATATGATCCTGGGCTCTTACTACCTGACCATGGTCAACCCCGAAGACCCCGGCCACGACAAGGTGTTCCGCGATGAGGACGAGGCCCTGATGGCTTACGCCGAGCATATCGTCACCCCTGCAGGCTCCCGTTAAGGTGCGCCGCACCATGGACTTTGGCAACGGCCCCGAAACCGCCCTTGTCACCACCACTGTCGGCAAGATCATCTTCAACACCCCATCCCGCAGGATCTGGGCTATGTGGATCGCACCGACCCCGAACATAAGTTCGATTACGAAGTCGATTTCCAGGTCACCAAGAAGAAGCTGCCCGACATCATCAGCCGCTGCCTGACAAAGCATGGCACCAAGCGCTGCGCTATCATGCTGGACCACATCAAGGCACAGGGCTATAAGTATTCCACCCTTTCCGCCATCACCGTTGCTGTGCCTGACGCTATCATCCCCGAAGAGAAGCCGGAGATCCTGGCTGCGGCTGACAAGAAGGTTGAAAAGGTCATGAAGAACTTCAACCGTGGCCTTATCTCTGATGAAGAGCGCTATAAGAACACCGTTGAGATCTGGCAGGCAGCTACCGAGGAAGTTTCCAACGCTCTGTCTACCAACCTGAAGACCCACCACCAGCGCAACCCCATCTATATGATGTCCGACTCTGGTGCTCGTGGTTCTATGGACCAGATCAAGCAGCTGGCCGGCATGCGCGGCCTGCTGGCTAACACCGCAGGTAAAACCCTGGAAATGCCTATCCGTGCAAACTACCGCGAAGGCCTGAACATCTTGGAGTACTTCATCTCTTCTCGAGGCGCTCGTAAAGGCTTGACCGATACCGCACTGCGTACTGCTGACTCTGGCTACCTTACCCGCCGTCTGGTTGACGTTTCGCAGGAAGTGATCATTCGCGAGGAAGACTGCCACGCTACCGAGGGTATCCTCGTCAGCGAGATCAGCGAAGGCAACGCTACCATCGAAAGCTTCTCCGAGCGTCTGATTGGCCGTTATGCTCTGCATGACGTGATGGATCCCAAGACCGGCGAACTCATTGTGTCCAAGGACAAGATGATGGATATGTTCGACGCTGAAAAGATCAAAGCTGCCGGTATTACCGAGCTGGAGATCCGCAGCGTGATGACCTGCCGTGCTCACGTTGGCGTCTGTGCCCGCTGCTACGGCTCCAACATGTCCAACGGCCAGTGCGTTAAGGTCGGTGATCCGTCGGTATCATTGCGGCACAGTCCATCGGCGAACCCGGTACTCAGCTGACCATGCGTACCTTCCATACTGGCGGTATCGCATCTGCTGAAGATATTACTCAGGGTCTTCCGCGTGTTGAAGAACTGTTCGAGAGCCGCCGCCCGAAGGCAATGGCTATCATGTCCGAGATCGCCGGTACCGTCCATATTGACGATACCAAGAAGAGCCGCCATGTTGAAGTGACCGGTGTTGACGATAACGGCGCACCGGTTACCAAGAGCTACCTGATCCCGTTCGGCCACCGCCTGAAGGTGATGGAGGGCGATGTGCTCGTCAAGGGCGCACTGTTGACCGAAGGCCATGCTTATCCGCAGGATATCCTGGCTGTCAAGGGCCGCATTGCTACCCAGAACTACCTGATCAGCGAAGTCCAGAAGGTTTACCGTCTGCAGGGCGTTGAAATCAACGATAAGCATATCGAAGTTATCGTCCGCCAGATGATGCGTAAGGTTCGCATTGACGATGCAGGTTCCAGCGAGTTCATCATGGGCAGCGTTGTCAACCGCCGCGATGTGATGATCGAGAACGAGAAGATTCAGGAACGCATTGATGCAGGCGAAACCGACCTGAAGCTGGTCCAGGCCAGTCAGATCCTGCTTGGTATCACCAAGTCCAGCCTGGCAACCGACAGCTTCCTGTCCGCTGCATCCTTCCAGGAAACCACCCGCGTTCTGACCGAAGCCGCCATCAAGGGCAAGGTTGACCCGCTGGCCGGTCTGAAGGAGAACGTCATCATCGGTAAGCTGATCCCCGCCGGAACCGGTTTGCCGGAGGTTGAAGAAGAGCTGGCTCGTGCCGAGGAAATCCGCGATGCCGAAGGCAGCGCTTACGACCACGCTGAAAAGTAAGACTTTTTTATCTGATAAGCTTAGCCTGACAATAAAACATAACATCCCCACAGCATTCTCCGCACGGGCAACTGCGAACGGAAAGGGTACTGTGGGGGATTTTTTATGCTGCTTTGCGGGGAATGAAACTGCTTATTGCGGAAAAGTGGCAGAAAAGTGATACAAAGTTGCTTGAAAATGGCGGGGAAACTATGCTATGCTGACGCAAAAGAAAGGAGAGCGTGCTATGACATTGGGACAGCAAATTGCATCTGCCCGCAGAGAAAAGGGCATGACCCAGGAAATGCTGGCAGAGCAGCTGGGGTAACACGGCAGGCTGTGGCAAGGTGGGAAACAGGAGTTTCCCATAGTTAAAGATACCACACCAAATATGATGAACCCACGCTTATACACTACCAGCTATAATAAACCGCAAGGACAGCAATTTGATGATACTGCTGTCCTTTCTTTTTATAAAATTGCAGTACACAGAAAAAAGCTGTAAAATGATAAATATATTTGTCCTTGTAACAATTCTCGGACATTTGCCTGTTATACTATTTGCAAAAAGCAAAGGAAGTGAGAATATGG
>VOFI01001878.1_pt1 | contig 98819 bp, 181 predicted proteins | sample 5384131 | NCBI WGS metagenome assembly VOFI01 (sample SAMN12384728, study PRJNA508395) | human gut metagenome | isolation source: healthy gut H | host: Homo sapiens
TTTTAAACCGTTCTTTGAATTTTTCTCTTAAAGAAATTTTCAAGGGTTGTTGTTGTCTATTGTTCAGTTATCAAGGTTCTTTTTCTGCTGTTCTTTTCAAGCGACAGCTTTTATATTTTATCAAAAGCCTTTCTCTTTGTCAAGAACTTTTTTAACTTTTTTCAAAGCTATTTGGTTGCTTTTCAGCAACAAGTTTATTTATATTATCATAAGCTTTTTCGTTTGTCAAGAATTTTTTCAATTCTTTTTCTTTTGCCGTTTCTCACGAATCAGCCTTAATAGTTTATCATTTTCGTTTTCGCTTGTCAAGAACTTTTTCATCCTTTTTCGACATTTCAGCGTTGTTTTCCAACTGGTGAAAATCCCTTTTCTAAACTCAGTCTTAAACAAACGGAAAAGGGAGGGATTTGAACCTCGCGCCGCTACTAACGACCTACTCCCTTTCCAGGGAGCCCCTTCGGCCAGCTTGGGTACTTCTCCAAGAGCGGAGAGGTGGATTCGAACCCACGCGCCCTTTCGGACAAACGGTTTTCAAGACCGCCTCGTTATGACCACTTCGATACCTCTCCAAGATACCTAATTGCCGATTTCAGCAAACTATTAAGTTGTATCGCATTTGCGACGTTGATTATTCTATCATAGTACTTTACGAAATGTCAACACTTTTTACTATTTTTTTTTCGCTATTTTTTTATATTCTTGCAGTTTATTAAAAATATGTATTATTTTACCTAAAAAAGCTTCTGCAATCACCAGATCCTCTGGGGTTGTAATCTTAATATTTTCATATTTTCCCGTAAAACCTGCACTTCATGATTAAGCATCTTCTCTACTACCATCGCATCATCCGTTACCTGGATCCAATTCTGCTTCATCAATTTCCCGTATGCCTTTAAAAAGAAGATCTGCTAAAAAACCTGTGGTGTCTGTATTGCCCACAATGTTGCCCGATCCGGTGTAGACTCCACCCGTTGTCTTTCATTTACAATTTTAATTGTATCTTTCACCGGCATTCCCGCGATACAGGCATCAGACTTTGCAGACACACTCATACGCTCTTTCTATGATACCTTCATCTATAAACGGTCTTGCACCATCATGAATATATACATATCCCTTTCTTTTTTATTACCTGCAAACCATTCCATACCGAATTGAACCGTTCAGCTCCACCTTCAACAATCCTGCTGACTTTTTTGTAAAGCCATACTGGTCTACGATCTCTTTCCTGCAATATTCCTGCTCATCTTTTCCTGTAACCAGTATAATCTCATCTATAAACTCCGACTCCTGAAAAGTGCGTAACGAATAAAAAAGGACAGGATGCCCTCCCATAAGTAAATACTGCTTATGTGTAGTTGTTCCCATTCTTTTTTCCACTGCCCGCCGCCAGTACGATAGCCGTACAATATGATTTTTCCATTTTATCCTTATTCATCTCAGCGTTCTCCCAATTTCAGGTTCGAACTGCGTTCAGATCCAGTCCTGCTCTTGCTCCTGAAATATATTCATAGTAAGCTGCTGCCCCGATCATTGCTGCATTATCCGTACAAAGAATCGGAGACGGACGATAGAATTTCATTTTCTTTTTTCACATGCTCTCGATCATTGCCGCACGCAAAGCTGAATTTGAAGCCACTCCGCCTGCGATTGCGAATTTTGAGATCCCCAGTTCTTCTGCTGCTTTCATTGAATTTCCTACCAGCACTTCTACAACTGCTTTCTGAATGATGCAGCCAGATCCGCCGGATCAAAGCTCTCGCCTTTCATTTTACAGCCATTAATATAATTCAGCACTGCTGATTTCAGTCCGCTGAAGCTAAAGTCATATTCTGCCCCGTCAACTTTTTGCTTTCGGGAATTTCACTGCATCTGGATTTCCCTCTTTTTTGCAATTCTGTCGATTTTCTATCCGCCCGGATATCCAAGTCCGATTGCACGTGCCACTTTATCATACGCCTCACCTGCTGCATCATCTCTTGTCCGTCCAAGAATTTCATATTTTCCATAATCTTCTACCTTTACAAGGTGCGTATGTCCTCCTGATGCCACCAAACAAAGAAACGGTGGTTCAAGATCTGGATGTTCAATATAGTTTGCTGAAATATGCCCTTCGATATGATGAACTCCGACCAATGGGATTTTTTCTCGCCCAGGCAATCGCCTTCGCCGCTGCCACACCAACAAGAAGTGCACCAACAAGACCGGGACCATATGTCACCCCGATCGCATCTATATCATCTAACGTCTTACCGGCTTCTTTCAAAGCCTCTTCTATCACCTGATTAATTTTCTCAATATGCTTTCTTGATGCAATTTCAGGGACAACACCACCATAAAGCTTATGCAGATCAATCTGTGAAGAAATCACATTTGAAAGGACTTCCCTTCCATTCCGTACAACTGCTGCTGCAGTTTTCATCACAGGAACTTTCAATCGCCAGTATTGTTACATCTTTACTTTCCTTCATTTTTTCACGCCTCTCATTCTTCAAACATAAGATCTACTGATTTTCCGTCTTTTCCGGCTTTTGCATTTGGGAAAATCTTTCTTACGTCTTCCATATAAGGTTCCTGGTCTGGTCAGTGACGGGCTGTAATGCGTAAGCCACAGCTCTTTCACCCGCGTCTCTTTCGCCAGTTCAGCCGCTTCATAAAAAGGTCATATGCTTATATTCCACTGCTTTTTTGCTGCCTTTTTCTTTTTCACCGTACATTCCTTCGCAAATGAAGAGATCGGAATCCTTCGCATTCTTCCGTATAGAATCAGTGGGTCTGGTATCTGTCGTATAAGTCAATTTGATTCCCTTCCTCGGCGGACCAAGAACCATCTCAGGGGGTGAAATGTCCTTCCTCTGCATCCACACATTCTCCCCGTTGGAGAACACTCCAGTATTTTTGAGGAATATTCTGTTCTTTCGCTCTTACAGGATCAAATTTTCCTGACCGGTCAATCTCGATGGTATATCCGTAACAAAGCACATTATGGTTTACACGAAATGCCTTCAAACGATATCCATTCATTTCAAAACATTGTTCCGCTCCTTCAATTTCTTTGTAAATGATCGGAAATGGCAGCTCCGGTGCGATGACCCTCAGGCAGCCTACTACCCGCTCAAGTCCCTTTAGGCCCCTATCAGCGTCAACGGTTCTTTACTATCCGCATTTCCCATGGTAAGAAGCAGTCCCGGAAGTCCACTGATATATCCCCATGATAATGAGTAAAGCAGATCACATCAATCGGTTTAAAACTCCATCCTTTTTTTCCTTTACAGCAACCTGTGTTCCTTCTCCACAGTCAATCAGGGAGACTGCTCCCGTTATAACGGGTCATCAATGCTGTCAGAAAACGATAAGGAAGCGGCATCATGCCTCCGCTTCCAAGTAAACATACATCTAACATATTTTTCCTCTATTCTTATTTTTCAATTTCAGCCGGAATGATAACCCCTTCAATAACCGGTCATAACACTCCTCACATAAGTCAAATTGATGATGCTCCCCGTCCTTTTTCAGAAAAATAGCCCCAGGTATGCTCCACACAAAGAACTTCTTCCTCCGGTCTTCCATTTATGACACTGATCTCTCTTCCGCACTGATTACAAATGATCTTTGAAATTTCTTTCGTCTTTTTAATTGATACTGGTGCATACAATCTCCTCCTGCGTAACTGTCATTTTCTTTATCACGCTTTCATTATAGCGAGCGTATGCCTTCTATGCCTACTGGAAAGTGATGGTTATCCGCTGATCTGCATACTCATCAACACAGCATCTTCTTCCGGTTCAGTATAAAACCCTTTCTGATCCCATCCTCTTTAAATCCAATTTTTTCATAAAATGCCTGTGCCATATGATTTTTTTTTTCGCGTACATCAAGAAGGATCTTTCTAGCTTTTTCGCTGCGTTCCCTCTTCCTGAAGTTTCTTCATCAGTGCAGTACCTACCCCTGACGTTTTACTTCTTCCACAACGGCAACTCTTGCAATCTCAATCTCGTCCGCCGCCTGGTATGCAAGCAGATATCCGACCCGTCTTCCGGCCTTCTCTGCCACAAGACAGAGAGCTGTCGGCTGTCTGAGCGTTTCCAGAACCGCTTTTTTCACTCCACGCATCTGAAAAACTCTGATGCTCCATCTCTGCTACCGCCGCACCATCTTCTATCGTCATACCACGGACTTCCGGCTTTGCATTTTTTTCTTTTTTTCTGCACGTTCCCGTTCTGCCTGTGATATCCGCAGGTAATCTGGTTTATGCTCTGCTGCTGTCTCGAATTTACCTTCACGGTAATAGCAGATTCCAAGAGATCCAACCACGGCTGCTCTCTGCCTGTTCATATATGCCGGTGCAAAAGAATACGGAACTTCCATACCTGCTTCTATCATTTCTTCATAGACCGACGACCCCATCTCCAAGGAATACAACCGGACGTCCATAACTGTTCAGTTTCTGAATCAATTCTTCTACCGGAAGTGCCATCTGCTTTTCCATCACCTGAAATTCCGGTTCTTCAAGTCCTTTCCCGCTGTCTTTTCCCTTTACGAAAGTATAAAGACCCGTATATACCTGCTGTCTTCTCGCATCCATCATCGGACAGATTACATCTGTGCATCCATAAACATTATAAGCCAGTGCATCCACAGTCGGTACATGGATCAACGGTTTATTCAGTGCCAGTCCAAGTCCCTTTGCTGTTGCCGATCCGATCCTCAGTCCTGTAAATGATCCGGGACCTCCTGCCACCGCGATCGCATCCAGGTCAGAAAGATCCAGATCTACCATCCTTGTCATCTCATCGATCATTGGAAGAAGAGTCTGAGAATGCGTCTTTTTATAATTCACAGTATATTCTGCAATGGTCTGCGTATCCTCAACGATCCCTACGGTCGCAGTTAACCCGGAACTGTCTATTGCCAATACTCTCATACGTTACTTTTCCTTCTTTCCTCTATTGTTCTTCGATTGTGATCCTTCGGAAATCGAATCCCTGTTCCAGATCTTTCAATGGTAATGTTCACCCGGTTCTCCGGCAGAATCTCCTCGATCAGATTTGCCCACTCGATCAGTGAGACTCCCTCACCCGACACATATTCATCAAAGCCTACTTCATCCATCTCTTCAACATCGCCGATCCGGTAAACATCAAAATGATAAAAGGGCAGACGCCCTCCTTCATATACCTGGACAATCGTAAACGTAGGGCTATTTACCGGCTCTTCAATCCCAAGCCCTTTTGCAAGCCCCTGCGTAAATACGGTTTTTCCCCACCAAGATCTCCGGTCAGGGTAATCACCTGACCGGGATATGCTTTTTTTTCACCAAGACTTTTTCCGACCTGAAATGTCTCTTCAGGACTTCTTGTCTCTATTATCATAGTTTCTGCCTCTTTTCTGTACCCGGAATCTCACGGTCTGCCCGATTAATGATGGAACAGACGAATGCCTGTAAATGCCATCGCCATCTGATATTTATTACATGTTGCGATTACATTATCATCTCTCACAGAACCGCCCGGCTGTGCAATATATTTTACGCCACTCTTATTGGCACGTTCGATATTATCTCCAAATGGGAAGAACGCATCAGAACCAAGTGCTACATCTGTCATCTGATCCAGCCATGCACGCTTTTCTTCTCTCGTAAACACTTCCGGCTTTACCTTAAATGTATTTTCCCATACTCCGTCTGCAAGAATATCCATATATTCCTCACCAATATAAAGATCGATCGCATTGTCACGGTCTGCCCGTCCTATTCCATCCTTAAACTGTAAATCCAGAACTTTTGGATTCTGACGAAGCCACCAGTTATCTGCTTTCTGGCCTGCAAGACGTGTACAGTGGATTCTGGACTGCTGGCCTGCTCCGATACCAATCGCCTGTCCATCTTTTACATAGCATACAGAGTTAGACTGTGTATATTTTAAAGTGATCATTGCGATCGCAAGATCGATTTTTGCTGCTTCCGGAATCTCTTTATTCTCTGTCACAACATTGGAGAAGAAATCTTTATCAATATGAAGTTCATTCCTTCCCTGTTCAAAAGTAATGCCGAACACCTCTTTATGCTCAAGCGGGCCGGGACATAATCCGGGTCGATCTGAATGATATTATAATTTCCTTTTTTCTTCTGCTTCAGAAGTTCCAGAGCTTCCGGTTCATATCCAGGTGCGATCACTCCATCTGAAACTTCTCTCTTGATCAGTCTTGCCGTATCTACATCACAAACATCAGACAAAGAAATAAAATCCCCAAAAGAAGACATTCTGTCCGCACCTCTGGCACGTGCATAAGCACTTGCCAATGGAGAAAGGTCTCCCAGATCATCCACCCAGTAAATTTTTGCCAGGGTCTCTGTCAGCGGAAGTCCTACGGCTGCCCCTGCCGGAGATACGTGCTTAAAAGAAGTAGCTGCCGGAAGGCCGGTTGCCTTTTAAGCTCTGATACCAGTTGCCATCCATTAAAAGCATCTAAAAATTAATATAACCTGGTCGTCCGCATAAAACTTTGATCGGCAGTTCACTTCCATCATTCATATAAATTCTTGACGGTTTCTGATTCGGGTTACATCCATATTTCAGTTCTAATTCGTTCATTCTTCTTCTCCATTCTTTCGTGATCTGATCTGTCTGGTTACCGTTCTTTCTATTTCTGATTTTTATTTACGATCTTTGTCTCGTACTTACCTGTCTCAATATCAATATAACGTACAAAAAGAGAAACTTTATTTTCCTGATTCAAACTGTTCCAGAGAAGTTCTGTAAATTCTTCCATACTGTCGACATACCTGGATCAGCTTCGGCTCTCCTTCAAAACTTGGGAGTGGATCACTATCGCACATATAAGTATGGATAAAATGTCCCTCTCCGGCTGCCGGGTTCTCATAGGCAAATGTATAGCGGTTGCAGCTCTCCGGGTTGCCATTATTACTCTTCAAGATGGACATTGCGTAATTGTATCTTCCATTTTCAATGTGCATCACACCTGAAATACGTGGTGTATAATTTGGAGCATCCGGTTCAAATTCCCTGCTTCTGAGAGACTGCTCAAATGTAAGCTGTCTATCCATTCCTTCGTAGATCGTATCTGTCTGGTCTCCGTTGGTCACAATCGTTTTATTGCCCAGAACCCTTACAGGCGCATAAATGATCAGACTCGGGTCAGTCAGCTTTGACGGATCAAACGCCTGTGTATGAATCCCTTCTCCCTCTTCCACAAATACGCGATTCCGGCTATTTTCACTCCGTCCCATAATGAAATAGGCAGTGACAGCCTTTTTTTCCATCAGGGGTCTTTCCGATAATGATCCCTCTTCCCGGATAAGAATTGTTCTTCAGTTCCTGCTCGATCGACAGCATCTTCATTCGTCTTTTCTCCTTTCAGTTTCCAGTAAAAACTTCTCCCTAAATTTACATTCAGGAGAAGTATATCATGTGCATTATATTTTCGCAAGATTTGATGTAAGCAGCCTGGACAGCTCTGCTGCCGAAATTCCAAGAACATACTGCATTTCACTGTACAGGGCATGCTCCAGCAGCATCTGATATTTCTTGTCCATACTTGTCATACTGCCACGCCGCTTTGTCCTTGTATAGAGAGTTCTCAGGACTCTCACCCAGTTCTCCGGTTTAAAATCCGAAATACAATCTTTATACTCCTGTTCCCGGAACTTTTCATTTTTACGCTCAGCACTTCGATCTTATCTACGCAGTCCAGTAAATGCTTTGCTCTCTTCAAAGCTCACCGGCCGACGGATATTTTTTTTCATCATCTGTAGGTACATAAGCCTTATCCTTTGCATTTTCTATGGACTGTAACGTATAATACTTCTTTTTACTGTCCGCAAATGAAAAATCCAGCGTACCAATTTCTTCCACTTTGTACATTCCTCTGCATTTATAAACTACCGCATCTCCTCTGCTGAGCATTTCATATCCTCCTTTTTCCTGAATCTTATGATGTCAGGGTCAAAAGGTCTGAAACCACGTGTGCTTGCACACTGGTGGTAAAATGACCTTTGAGACCCGCCCCGATATGAGCATAAAAGTGGGGCGTAAACGCCATGATATGCGAATAGCGGGTAGGATTGTGGGAGTGCGTAGCACGAAACAATCCGTTGGCATCATTGTTGGGGGCTTTTGACCCCAACATCATCTTATACTTCAATTATTGCCAATAATACAGAGACTTTTCATTCAAATTCTCTATTAACAGACTATCCTTGTATATTTTATCATTATTTCAGGTTAAATTTAAGGATTTTTCTAATTTTCAAACATTTTCGTTATTTTTCTACAATTAACTCATATTTGCATTTGTGCAATTTTAGAAGATTTTGGTCGTCCACTGGCTCATATCCCAGACTTCATCCACCACATCCTCATAAAACTCCGGTTCATGACAGATCAGAAGGATGCTTCCCCGGTATTCCTGCAAAGCTTTCTTCAGAGAATCTTTTGCATCAACATCCAGATGGTTTGTCGGTTCATCCAGCAGAAGAAGATTCATCCCGGTTCAAAAGCTTGCACATGCGTACCTTTGCCTGCTCGCCACCACTCAGGATCCTGACCTGACTTTCTATATGCTTCGTTGTCAGTCCACATTTCGCCAGCGCAGAACGGACTTCATATTGTGTAAATGAAGGAAACTCCTGCCACAGCTCTTCTATACATGTATTTTTATTTTCACCTTTTACTTCCTGTTCAAAGTAACCGATCTCCAGATTATCTCCAAGTTCACAGTTCCTTCCAGTGCCGGGATCAGCCCAGGATACTTTTCAGCAATGTCGTCTTCCCGATTCCGTTCGTTCCAACCAGTGCGACCTTCTGTCCTCGTTCCATAGAAATTCAGAGGTTTTGACAGCGGCTCGTCATATCCCGTCACCAGATCATGTGTCTCGAATAACATCTTTCCGGGTGTCCGTCCATAACGGAAATGAAATTCCGGCTTTGGCGGTTCCTCTGCCGCCAGTTCGATCACATCCATCTTGTCCAGCTTTTTCTGTCTGGACATCGCCATATTTCTGGTAGAAACTCTCGCTTTATTTCTTGCCACGAAATCTTTCAGTTCACTGATTTCCTGCTGCTGTCTGCGGTATGCTTTGCCTCAAGCTGTGCTTTTTAACTGCATAGACCTCCTGAAAATGATCATAGTCTCCCACATAACGATTCAGTTCCTGGTTTTCCATATGATAAATGATATTAACCACTTCATTCAGGAACGGAATATCATGGGAAATCAGAATGAATGCATTCTCATAATCCTGCAGATACCGCTTCAGCCACGTAATATGCTCTTCGTCCAGATAGTTTGTTGGCTCGTCCAGCAAAAGAATGTCCGGCTTTTCCAACAGGAGTTTTGCCAGCAGTACTTTGGTTCGCTGTCCACCACTCAGATCAGTTACATCACGGTCCAGGCCAAGATCAAGAAGTCCTAAGGCTCTTGCAACCTCTTCCACTTTTTGCATCAATGGTATAAAAATCATGCAACGTCAGCTCATCCTGTATCGTTCCCAGTTCTTCCATCAGAAGATTCATTTCTTCCTCATCTGCAGTTCCTAACAACAGATCGCAGATCTCGTTCATTCAGAACTTCCCTTTCTTTTTTGCTTTAACAGCATGGATCAAACCCTGCATGGACATTTTCGAGACACTTCCCGGATCCGTCATAAGCTTTCCCTGACAATATTTAAAAGTGGACTTCGCATTTGCTGATCCAGAACCTGACAATACTGTTCGTAACATTCCCTGATGTCATCTATATTTTTGCCACCTTCTGTTGCAAGACTCCAGCCCTCTGCCCGGACATACGCCATCCAGCGATCATGCTCCAGACTATAACAGGTTTTTCTTATATTTTCGGTTCTTTCTTCATAGTTTACCGGATGGACAAATTTTTGAAACAGTTTTTTTCACACTCATTTTCAGGTACTCTTATAATTCCAAGTCCCATTTCCCAAAGCTTTGAACTAATATGCATTCCACCTGCAATACTCGACCTGCGATTATACTGTCTGCTATAATAACCTTTTTATTACTTCTCTTCGAGTTTCCCGGTTATCTTCTTTCTTCAGTCTGCAGTAATGTGCATGAATACCCAGTCCAAGATATTCGATCAATAATGCTTCACTGCCTTGCTGACTTTGATAGATTCCACCATTTCCGAAAGGTACAATATCATAATAATATTTTTCTTTTGTCCTGGTTGTCTCATTCAGATTCCGGATTGCTTCTCTTTTCTTTCTACTCTCCACATAAACGCTGATCACCGGCTGAACCTTTTTATATCTGCGATAAAAAATATCCCCTGAAGGGCCAGTGCCGCCCTGAGACTTTTTTCATCTTCACCAAGAGATACCATACAATAGTTGATATCTTTCAGTTCATTCAGATACAGCTCTATTTTTTTACTGAAAATATTTCCCTTATGGATGTCAATCTGATAATCAGAATCTTCCTGCAGCAGTTCCGGGCATCTTGCACTTAATGATTTTCTCCGAAGATTTCCTTTCAGATCAATCATATAAATCTCAAGATCCAAACTCTTCATCTGTCCCATCCATACCGTAGCTTTTTAAAAATTCTGTACCAATTTTCCCTGCCTCCGACGATCAGAACAGACAACTTTCCATTTTTCTCTGTACTGTTCTGATTTGCATAGAGTGGATAACGATATAAATGCTCATAGACAGAATCCCTGATCTCATCGATCAAAATTACTCTGAGATTTCTTTTTATCTTTGCATCCAGCAAAATTTCCTTTTCATCTCCTGAAGCAAAGCAGTAAATGGTAATATTCTGTTCCGTAGCCCCATATTTTTTGAGATTCTTTTCGGTCATCCGGTCAATCATTGCTAACGTGCAATCCAGGTTTTTTTCTTCATCATCCGAGATCTGAAAATAGGTAAGATACCTTTTTTATTCTTCAGATGCAACCGGGAGGCCTCCTGTGGGACAAGAATCGCACCGATCACTCTTGCCTTTTCTTCCAGCTCTACATTTTCATCATCTTTGGCATTTGAATTACAAAATAAAATCGCAGATTTCTTTTTTCATCCTTTTCCACGAGATTTGTGGCAACTTCAAGTGACTTCTCTGTTAGATCTGAAAAGATGTAAAGATTTTTTCTGCTACTGAAAAAAATTCTCAGCCCTCTCAAAAAGTTAGAAAAATACCGCAGCACTACGCTCAATGTAAAGACTAGGTAAAGCAAATATAATATGCATACGACAATTTTATAAGGAATATAAATACTCCCAAGAGCATCTTGCTGCAAGACATCCAGAATATCCGACGTTCCCGTATCAATCACAAACATTCTGATGCTCTGTGAAATGCTCATCGCCAGTGCAAATCCATCATTTTCAGTCAGATGCATGACCGGAAAGCAGATGGATACTGCAGACAGGAAAACTCCACCGCCTAAATATCTCACTCCGCCTTTTCCATGATATCGCTTATAAAGAACATCACTGCCCCCTGCTGCCAGAAAGATCAGTGACATTGCAAAGCAAATTTTCCAGATCATCTCTTTTTCCTCATTCTCTCTTTTATTCCGAAATAAAGTAGCGGTTTTTATCTGCATCACTCAGACTTTTACCGGCCATTTCTTTCTCCGCACGCTTCCTCAATTCACTGAAACTATAAAATGGGCTATACCATCCCTCACCGGAAGCCACACAAATTTCTTTGCCCGTATAATCCGCATACCCTGCCGGAATATATGCATACTTATAAAATTTTCCTTCTTTATCAATCGAATACAGCATCAGTTCGGAAGTATAAAATCCCTCATCACCAAGTGTATATCCATAAAATCCGACTCCGAAATACCATCCACTTCCATTTGTATATAAACTTTCAATTGGTGTTTTACTGTCGTATTCTTCCTTCATCAGTATTTTTCCTTCGGAAATATCCCACAATGTAATCATTTCTGAGTCATCATATGTGACCAGATACTGATCATTTGCACAGAATCCCATCTGGATCTTTTTATAATTTCCACACTTGAGTGTCTGGGCTTCTGTTCCTTTTTCCAGATCAAATACATGAATCATTCCATCCTGAGTATAAGTTGCCAGCAAATTCTTTTTCTGCACCGATCGACATACTATTCCTCTTATCTCTCGCATCTAAAACCAGAAGTTCTGTCTGTCCGTCATAAGACTCCCATTTTTCCTTTTCCACATTCCAGACTTTCAGGCAATATGTATCATCCTTATTATCTATGTGAAAAAGCACATACCTGTCGTCTGCGGTTATAGAAACCCAATTAACCCCCCGACCCTCTTCTGTCACTTGATGGGACTTTGCCTTTTTTGCTAAACTGAATCCCTTTTTCTGTCAGACTTCCCGTCATGAAACTTATTTCTTTATTAGCTGCCGTAAAATCTTCATTACCATACATGACTGCAAGACCTTTATTTCCAACCTCCACTGCTGATACAGAATCAAACTGATTTTCGACCTCGTCTTTCGTCTGCTCGGAACAGATTTTTCCACTGTTAAGATCTGCTATCACATATTCGGATTCATACCTTTTTTCCCAACTCATTGCTTTCATGTTCTTCTGTTACTTTAAACGACAGCCCCGGTTTCCATCTATATCAGCGAATTTCACTTCCGAAATCATTCCGCCTGCGGTCTTACACTCATACTGAAAAATAAGATCTGATGTCCCTGTTCTGTATACTCTGACTCCTTCTTTTTAAATCTGTCTGCAAACCGTTATATTCAATGATGCGATAATTTTGTTCTTTTCCCTTCTGATCTGTCCATGTAGTGTATTTCACAGAATCCACATCATTTTCTTTTTCCAGATTTACCGACTTCATCTGTTGATCTGTCTTCTTTTCCCCAAAACCAAGCCTTTTTCCAGATTTCATTGTCCAGATGACCTGCTGATGCTCCGGACTGAATGTGAAATCTAATTTTTTTCCTGAAACACTGCCGACTTCCATATTGGCTGACATATCTTCGACTGTTCCAATCATCACACTTCCATCTGACAGACCCACGAGCAATCTTCTCTTATCTGCCTGGACAACATTTACAATATCTTCCCGGAAGATTCCTTCCCGTATTACAGTACCGTTCTCTGCATCAATGAGCTGAATCCTGTCTTTCACACTGACAACCAGCACTTTTTTAAGTTCCCCATTAATTTCCATGTCCCGAAGCAAAAGCGTTTCCGGTATGGTATAACCCGAAACAGTATACGGCACACTACTCCACTGCTTTTTTCCCTCCTCTGTATCATATAAAGTAATCCAGTACTTTGCCTGGACAGCACTCATTCCAACATTATCAATTACCTCATCCTCATTGATGCATTCCATATGCAGCACAGCCATCTGGTTTTCACTTACTGCACATATCTTTTTCGCTTTTTTTTCTGTTGCGACCCGAGATTTTTCTCCTGTAGAAATCTGGATTTTCAACACACTCTCTTTGCCTTCTGATGCAGAAGGCTCAGCATATTCCAATTCTTTTTCCAAACGCAAGAAATACATTTTCTGCCTTTTCATCAAACGCAATCGCATTCGCCTGATCTGAACTATATTTCTCCTGGTCATACTGACTCTGGAGCTGACATTCTCCACTCTCCAGGTCATACACCCACAAATAGTGTCCGTTGGCAATCGCCAGATTCGTTCCCCGATACAGTGCAGCATGCCCCTGTCCCGATCCCGTTCGGACAAGAAATCTTCTTCGGCGTCTTTTCATCTCTCTTATCAGTTGCTGCTTTTTTCCAGTCAATATAAAAAAAATGCCTTTCTTTGTAATCAATACTGCCTTCTCGTCTTTTTACAGGAAGAATCTTCCGAAATCCATTCGTCTCTTTTGTCTCCCATTCACCCGGAGCAATCTTCCAGATACAGCTTCCATCCTCTACATTCAGCACATAGGCATTGCCAAGCTGATCCACACAGAAATAAGTTTGTCCGTCCTCACTCAGCATTCCCGAACTCTGTGACTGTGAAGAATAAGTATTTCCACTCATTTCATATTTATACAACGGTTTGTAATTGAGGTGCTCCTCATGCTCGTAAGAATGCAGTGCTTCATTCAATGCATACATCTGCTCTTCTGCTACCGGTTCATCTGAATCGGAGTCTTCAGGCACAACTGCAAGTGCTGTCAGCAGGGCATTTTCTCTGTCTCCTCCATCTAAAAGATCGGTTGAAATCTGTGAAAGATATCTGGCCTGATTTCTTCTGGATTCCTGATAACGTTCATTGATCTTTGCGGACTGGTGAAATGCATATATCGTAAAAAACCACTGCCACACCGGCAACACCACCCAGAACCGCCATCATTCTGTGAAGTGCATATTCCCTGTGCCGCTGTCGCAATGTATCATAAGTACACCCCAGCATCTTTGCCAGAATCCTGAGGCTTTCCTGCTCGATCTTCTTTTTTGATCTCACTCTTATCTTTCCCCCTGATATCTGCAGCCATCGGTTCAATTCTGACCTTTACCGTCTGCTCCGTTCCATCTTCCGATTCTACCTTTCTTTCTTCATAACAGAGAACTTCCGGAAATACTTTCTCCGGTTCTCCCTCTAACAAAACGGTCAGAACCTGCTCTTTGCTATGACTTTTCAGGAATGTCTCCACTTCTCTTTGAACCCACTCTGATTTGATCGAATTGGGGGAACACATCAGGATCAAAAATTCTGACTGATCCAGTGCTTCCTGAATATTACTGGCAAGGTTAAAAGAAATCGGCATTTCCTCCCGATCCCGAAATACTCTTTCAATCTTCTTTTTTTTCCCGAACTCTGCTGTATTCTTTTGGGAATATGATAATGTTCTAATGTCTTATGAAGCTGTTCTGCCGCAAAAAGCATCCTTTTCATTATGACTATAGCTGATAAACGCGTCATATGTATACTTCTTCATAAATATCTCCCTTCAGATATGCCCATATCTTTTATAGCCCGTCAGCCATTGCTACTCTTCAATGTCTTCTTTTTCCAAGCTTTTTGATCAGTTCTTCATACTTTAACTGATATGCAATCAGACGCGGGATGTATTCCGGCGGTGTCCTTTTTCCTTTTTTCCCAGTCCTCTACTGTCCGTACCGGAATCCCCAGATGATCCGAAAATGCCTTTCTCGTCATTCCGGTCTTATCTCTCAATCCTTTAATAATCTCTGCTGCCTCCATATCCTATGCCTCCCCTTTTCTTTTAAGAATATCATATTCCCCCACTAAATGTAAAACCCTGTGCTATTTCCTTTGAATAATTTTCTGAATTTTCTGATTTTTAAGCTTTTTTTCTTCAAAAATTTAACGTGATTTTTTCAAAAAAGGGGTTGCATTTTTTCTGACAGTCTGATATAATAACCTTGTTGCGTCGGACAAGACAAGACGAAATAAACTAAGATGATGCGGAATGGTGTAATTGGCAGCACAGCAGACTCTGACTCTGTTAGTAGGGGTTCAAGTCCCTTTTCCGTAGCTGGGAATTTGCAGTTGCAAGTTCCTATTTTATCGGAGTGTGGCTCAGCTTGGTAGAGCGCTACGTTCGGGACGTAGAGGTCGCAGGTTCGAATCCTGTCACTCCGATGTCAAAGGATTACAGATTTCTGTAGTCCTTTTTCTTTGCTCCGAAACATTCAGCAGATTTCTCCCGTCCCTATGACAAATTTTTTAATCCATCTTTTTCGTCTGCCTGGTAAATCTCATCTCATACGAGCCTGCAGGGGTATGTGCAACAAAAAAGTATCTTTCAGAACTTTTTGCATCCTGAAAGATACTTCTCTTTTTCTTTTTATTCTTCCCATACTCCGTCAAAAACTACTTTCGCCGGACCAGTCATAAAGACTTTATTTTTCTCACGATCCCACTCAATTTCCAGATCTCCTCCGAGAAGCTTTACTGTAACTTTCTCTTCTGTCAACCCGTTCAGAATACAGGCAACGGCTGTTGCACAGGCTCCGGTTCCGCATGCCAGTGTCTCTCCTGATCCGCGTTCCCACACCCGCATCTCTACAGTATTCCGATCAAGTACTTTTTACAAACTCTGTATTCACGCGGTTTGGAAATCTTTCATGCTTTTCAAATAATGGACCAATTTTTTTCAATCGGAAGATTCTTCACATCATCCACATACACGATCGCATGCGGATTTCCCATGGAAATGCAGGTCATCCGGTACTCTGTCCCGTCCACAACGATCGGCTCATCTACTGCACGTTCTCCTTCCGCTACCACAGGGATCTCTGCCGGTGTGAGAATCGGACTTCCCATATCAACCTTTACTTTTGCGACCTTTCCATTTTCTATGAAAAACTGTAGATATTTAATCCCGGCAAGCGTCTCTACGGAAATTGCCTCCTTATCTGTCAGCCCATAATCATACATATATTTTTCCAACACAACGGATTCCATTTCCACACATCTCTCCGCGTGAACCATCCGCATTGTACATTTCCATCTCACAATCTGCCACTTTCGATGGGTTGATCAGGATCAGACCATCCGATCCGACCCCGAAATGGCGGTCACTGATCCTGACCGCCAGTGCTGATGGATCTTCTATCTTTTTCTTTAAAGCAATTTACATATACATAATCATTTCCCAGTCCCTGCATTTTTTGTAAATTTCATCTTTTTCTCCATTCCGCTGCCTGTTGCAGCCTTTTAAGTATCTTTTCAGTTTAATTATGTATCCTACTCATTCAGGATCGTCAGGATCATCTGTGCAGTCTCCGTCAGATTGGTTCCACTGTCCATACTGCTTTTCTGCAAGTACCGGTGTGCTTCATCCTCAGACATATTATTTCGTTCCATCAGTAATGCTTTTCGCCCGGTCAACCAGCTTCTTTTCTGCATCATTTCTTTTCCGGCTTCTTTCTTTCCGCTTCTTTCTTTTCTTTCCTGTGACTGCTGAAGCATTTCCACTGTACTGACAAGATCGTAGACCTTGATCGGCAGTGGCAGTCCCACAACACCCTCCGGCAGTTCATCCATCCATTTTGATGGGGTGCGACCAGAAGCATATCAAATGAAAACGGCAGTGCTTCCCTTTAGTTCCGTATATTGCATATCCTGAAGATGATATCCACATACCACGATTCCATCGCTCCAGTTATCCACATATTGCAGAACTTTTGCACCGGTCAGACAAACCGCAGATACTTCCATCCCCGAACGTACAAGTACATTACGGATATTTACTGCGTTATCTCTTCTCGGAAATACCACAATAATATGGCTCATATCTGCTCACCTCCAGTTGCCTTTTTTGATCCTCTCTTCACACCATCTTAAAAATTGACATTCAAAGTTCAATTTCCTGCGTTGTATCTGTCCTACAGTCTGTGGAGATAATGTGCGATCTCCCAGTCAGTCACCTGCATACAGTACTCCTTATATTCTTTCTTGTTGGCCTTGATGATCTTCTTAGCCAGTTCTCCCCCCAATACATCGATCAGAAACTGATCTTTCTCCAGTTCCGCCGTGGCATCCCCAAGATTTCTCGGGAGTTCTTCCACATGAAGTTCATCTCTTCTTTCCTGCGTCATCTTCTGGATATTCTCATCTATATTCGCAGGCGGCATAATTTTATTCCTAATTCCGTCAATGCCTGCTTTCAGAAGAACTGCCAGTGCCAGATACGGATTTGCCGTTGCATCCGGACTTCGCAGCTCCAGCCTGGATTTTCTTTCTTTATCTGCCGATACACGAATCAATGGTCCTCTTGTCTTTGCCGACCATCCCATATATACCGGTGCTTCATATCCCGGCACAAAACGCTTGTAAGAATTTACTGTCGGATTTGTGATACACGTGATCGCCTTCATATGCTTCATCAGACCACCGATAAAATAGTATCCTTCTTCACTCAGACCATTTACGTCCTCCGCATTATAGAGGACATTCATTCCATCTCTTCCATAAAGGGAAAGATTGATATGCATTCCCGAACCGTAGGTCTCACTCTTTGGCTTTGGCATAAACGTAGCATGCAGTCCATGTCTTTTTTGCAATGGTCTTAACCACCATCTTAAATGTCATCAGATTATCTGCCGTAACCATCGCCTCATCATAATGAAAGTCGATTTCATGCTGAGCCGGTGCGATCTCATGGTGAGAAGAAATGATCTCAAATCCCATTTCCGCCAGTGTAAGGATCATGTCTCTCCTTGCATTTTCTCCCAGATCCAATACCTGATATCAAAATATCCGCCTTCTTCATGAGTCACTGTTGTCGGCAGTCCATCTTCATCTGTATGGAACAGGAAGAACTCACACTCCGGTCCGACATTCATGGAATATCCCATCTCTTCCGCTTCGGCAACTGCTTTCCGCAGAACATAACGTGGATCCCCTCATACGGAGTTCCATCTTTACGATAGACATCACAGATCAGTCTTGCTACTTTTTCCCTGCTGCGGCCGCCACGGAAAATCTCAAAGGTACTCAGATCCGGATACAGATACATATCGCAATCCTCTTCTCCTTCGATTCCCTCCAGCGACGACACATCAAACATACATTTATTATTCAGTGCTTTTTCAAGCTGTCCTACTGTTACAGCCATATTCTTCAACGTTCCAAAATATCTGTAAACTGCAGACGGATAAAGGCAACATCTTCTTCCTCCACAATACGGATGATGTCTTCCCTTGTATAGTTATGCATATAACAACCTCCTTTTTTCATACCGTTTCCAGTTTTTTTCATCCTAATACAGAAAATCTGCCATCAGCAGCTCCCCACGCACTCCGGTATATATTAATAAAGGGCGATCTCCACCCATACTGGAAACGCCCTTGTCTCTGTGCCTTATTATATCGGCTTGATTTTCTCTTGTCAATCAACCTTTTTCTAGTTAAAATATACCATTTCTTCGATCGGTTCTGCCGGTTCAATATTCTCCGCATCCAATACCGGGCCTCGCCTCTGTATACAGAGAGATTTTTTAAAGCTGACTTTTGCTCTTACTTTTACCCAGTCACCCGGTTTCAGCTTTGGTGCATATGGACTTCTGCAGACATAACCAAGGAAAGAGGTATCATCTGCACAACAGGTCATTGCTGTACGTCCCGGAAGAAATACCTTTGACGGAAAAGCCCGTGGCTTCATCACCTTTGCCACAAACTCTACTACTTTTCCCTTGTACCGGTCTGGATTTTCCATCATATCCACATACCAGATTCCATAGTCTTCCTGCGGATCTCAATCACCGGAGCATTTAAATCATACGAACCTCATCCTCAAAAAATATTGTCGACTTCTCCGTTCTCATCTTCAAAAATAACTTCTGCCTGTGGGCTGACCACTTTGACACTTCTTCTGTATCCCGCCAGCGGCACCTCTGTCCTCACAGCGGTTAAAAAGAACCAGTTCCGCCCCTTTTACCATTTCAACAAATAATGGCTTCAGATTTGTAAGGTACATCTGAAAAGTACTTGCATCAACAGTTGCGATCTTCTGTTCGATCTTCCAACCTGCCGGAAGTGCCAGTTTCTCAAAATCACTGACCGGCCACATACCATTGTATTCAACTACAACTCTCTCCGGTTTATGCTTCCGGTTCATCTCCTCAAGCCATGCTTCTGTCAGCATCCTCTTTATCTTCCACTTTTTCGATCACAACACCATACTTCAGCATTTCCTTTGGATCATACTCTTCCTCTCCTTCCTCACAGAGGATCAGAAGCGTCTTCCCCGGATCTGAAAATAATCCTGCTCCAACGTAAAGGTCAGAAACTGGGTCTTTCCGCTGTCCAGAATCCTGTCATCAGATATACCATAACATCCGATTGTCTCATTTTTCTTTCTCACTTTTTCTTTCAGACTATTTCACCTGAAATAATTCCGCCAGTTTGTCTTCTTTAATCTCTGCCCCGATCACACAGATACGTCCTGTATATTCAGGTGCTCCGGTTCTTACTTCATGCTCACCCGAACCATGTCGAAATAGATCCATTCTCCATCAGCACCTGCAACCATACCTTTTGCACGAAGGATATTGCCATAAGATCCATCTTCCTCCAGGGTCTTGAGGATATTTCCGATCTCTTCTTTTTTGTATAAGTACGGATTGTCTCTTTTCCCCAACTTGTAAATACATCATCGGCATGATGGTGTCCCTCATGATCGTGATGGTGGTGTCCACAGCCGCAGCCACATTCATGATCATGGTCATGATGATGTTCATGCTCTTCATGATCATGGTCGTGATGATGCTCATGCTCCTCATGGTCATGGTCGTGATGATGCTCATGCTCCTCGTGGTCATGGTCGTGATGATGCTCATGCTCCCCGTGGTCATGGTCATGATGATGCTCATGCTCCTCGTGGTCATGGTCGTGATGATGTTCATGGGCTTCGTGAGCAACTTCTGCAAGCAGTTCTTCTTCCAGAGACTTGCTGGATTCCATTGCCTCCAAAATCTTTTCACCCGGGAGCTGCTCGATCGGTGTTGTGATGATCGGAGCTTTTTCATTTAACTCTCTCAGCAGAGCAACACTTTCCTGAATCTTCTCCGGCTTTGCCTTATCTGTACGGCTTAAGATCACTGCTCCTGCATACTCGATCTGATTACTGAAAAATTCGCCAAAATTTTTGCGGTAGATCTTGCACTTTGTCACATCTACCACGGTGGTAAAGCTGTTCAGCTCCGCATCAATCTCATCCTGCACATCCTGCACTGCCTTGATAACATCCGACAGTTTTCCGACACCGGAAGGCTCGATCAGAATACGGTCAGGGTGATACGTGTCTACTACCTCATGAAGAGACTTTCCAAAATCTCCTACCAGTGAACAGCAAATACAACCTGAGTTCATCTCACGGATCTCGATTCCCGCCTCTTTCAGGAATCCACCGTCGATTCCAATCTCTCCGAACTCATTCTCGATCAATACAACCTGCTCTCCCTTAAAACCTTCTGAAAGAAGCTTTTTTTGATCAATGTCGTCTTACCGGCTCCCAAGAAAACCGGAAATAATATCTATTTTTGTCATTTTAAAGACCTCTATCTTACTGCCTTTTTCTATCTTATCTCTTTTCTTTCCTCTCTGTCAATTCAGATCCATTCCCTCCGGACAGTAACCGTATTTATTTCAGATCCAGCTCGATCGGACAATGATCTGATCCCATTACTTCTGCCAGAATCTTTGCATCTGCCAATCTGTCCTTCAGGCATTCTGACACGCAGAAATAGTCAATCCGCCAGCCTGCATTCTTCGCTCTTGCACTGAACCGGTACGACCACCATGAATAAATCCCTCCTGATCGGGATAAAAAATACCGGAAAGTATCAATGAAACCTGCATCAAGAAGCTCTGTGAACTTTCCACGCTCTTCATCTGTAAATCCTGCATTTTTCCGGTTTGTCTTCGGATTTTTAAGGTCGATCTCTTTATGTGCAACATTCAGATCACCGGTTACGATCACCGGCTTCTTTTCTCCAGCTTCTTAAGATATGCACGGAAATCATCTTCCCATTTCATCCTGTAATCCAGTCTTGCAAGCTCACTTTGGGAATTTGGTGTATAAACTGTCACAAAATAGAAATCCTCAAACTCACAGGTGATCACGCGTCCCTCCCTGGTCATGCTCTTCAATCCCCAGTCCATAGGATACCGATAATGGTTCTTTTTGGTAAATACTGCTGTTCCGGAATAGCCTTTCTTCACAGCATAATTCCAGTACTGATGATACCTTTTCAGTTCCAGATTCAACTGTCCTTCCTGCATCTTCGTCTCCTGAATACAGAAAATATCCGCATCTCTTTCATGAAAGAAATCCAGGAATCCTTTCTGAACGCATGCCCGGATACCATTTACATTCCACGATATTAGCTTCAATCTATTCCTCCTTCCAGGACTTCTCCTTATAATAGACTTCGTCAAGGAATAATCCTCTTGCCGGGCCAGAAATCCAGCCTTTGTTCTATCCTTTGCCTCTAAAGCTATCGTCACGCTTTCGATCCTGCGTGTCCCCATTCCAACTTCGAGCAAAGTTCCTGTCAGAATCCTTACCATATGATAAAGAAATCCTGTTCCCTCATATTGGATGTTGATCCTGCCACCTTGTCCGCCAACCATTATAGCATAAATGCCCGTCCGCTTTGTGGACATTTCATCTTTTTATCCGTATAAGCTGCAAACTCATGCGTGCCGGTCAAAAGTTCCGCTGCCTGCTGCATCGCTGCAATATCAAGTTTCTTCGGGAAATGATACGTGTAACGCCGGTCAAATACATCCGGCTTTTCATCAGTATCAATCTGATACACATACCTTTTTCCTACAGCACTCTTTCTCGCATGAAACCCATTTTTTCAAGTCCGGCTTCTCTGATCCGGATATCCGGAGGCAGCAGCTTATTTACCTTCTCTGTGAAAAATCCGTCCTCCGCTTTCCCGTGAAGCACCACACTGGCTGTCTGTCCGCGGGCATGCACTCCCTGCATCCGTCCTTCCTGATCCATTTACTTCCACCGCATATCCGGCTGCCTTTGAAATACAGGATTCCAGAATCCCCTGAATGGTCATCTCTGTATTGGCCTGTCTCTGCCATCCCTGATATGCTGTCCCATCATAAGCGATCACCAGCCTGTACGTCCGCATTCTTTCATCTCCTCTTTCAAAAGAAAACCGGTCATACTTCCGCTTCAGGTATAACCGGTTCGTTCTTCCTATTTTAAAAACTTTTTCAGCTCATCCATGAATGTATTCGCATCTTTAAACTCTCTGTATACTGATGCGAACCTCACATATGCCACCGGATCAAGATCTTTTAACTTATCCATAACAATCTCTCCAATCTCACTGCTCGGGATCTCTTTTTTCTTCCCGGTTAAAGATCTCCAGCTCGATCGCCCGATCGTCTTCTGGATCTGATCTGCAGGAACAGGACGCTTATAACACGCACTCAGCACACCATTCTCAATCTTTGACCGTTGATACTGCTCCCGGTTGTTGTCTTTCTTGATCACGATCAGAGGAATCGTCTCTACTTTTTTCATAAGTTGTAAAACGTTTCCCGCACTCGTCACAGGAACGCCTTCTGCGAATCGAACTCTTATCCTCTGCCGGTCTGGAATCGATCACTCTTGTATCAGGGTTTCCACAATATGGACATCTCATTCGTCTGTTCCGCCTTTCCGCATATACAATCCACCACACACTCCCTGCGGCATTTATTTTCAATCCGTCTGTGAAACGAATTTATTTCCGCCCTCATTATACACAATGTCTAGTATTTTTGCAAAAACTTTTCTTCTTTTATTTCCACTAATACTGCATCCTATCTGATTTTTTTTTACACAACTGTACGGAATCACATATTCACAGTCCGTTCCAAAAAATCCGCAAAATTTTCCCCGGTCCCGGTACAATAATCGATTCAATCTTCCCGGAACAGGTATCAAGCTCCAGGTCCACAACACAGCCCAACTGCTTTCCTGTACAGATATTAACTACTTCTTTTTTCCCGCATTTCACAAAATCTCATCGTTCTCTCCCCGTACCGGAATCTTACAACTATTTTATTCCGGCATCGGACAGATCGTGACATTTCTGTATTTCTTTTTTTCGGTACATATATTACAATGATGCCAGGGTCAAAAGGTCTGAAACCACGTGTGCTTGCACACTGGTGGTAGAATGACCTTGAGACCCGCCCCGACATGAGCATAAAAGTGGGGCGTAAGCACCATGATATGCGAATAGCGGGTAGATTAATGGGAGTGCGTAGCATGAAACAATCCGTTGGCATCATTGTTGGGGGCTTTTGACCCCAACATCTTACAATAGATTCATCATAATCCTAAAGGAGAGTTTGTTATGAATGAAACTTTACTGCTGTTCCATGCACCTTCCAGGCTCGAGCTTTTGAAGATCCAGCGTGCCTTGCTTCCGTTGCATATCCGGCTGCGTTGCATCTCACAGAAAGACTATCTGCAACCGCTCGGATTTCTCGCCGGAATGAAAAAATTTTCCCCCACCACTGAGGTTTATGACGGAGAAGAACTTTCTGCCCCACTGTTCCTTTTCTGCTTTTTTCAGAATAACCGACTTGATCAGGCACTTGCTGCCCTCAGACGCTGCGGTGCTGGTGCATTTCCTTATAAAGCGATCCTCACACCAACAAATTGTGAATGGAATGCTCTCACCTGCTTCAACGAAGTAAAGAAAGAACATGAGCAGATGCATAAATAGACATTGAAAAGTTTACCATGCTCAACTATAATGATGATACCATCAGAGAGACGGGAGAAAAGTACTATGTGGAAAAGAAAAGAATTAAAAAAGAATGCTCGCAGATCGATCCGACAAAATTACTGGCGTATGGTATCCGTCTGCTTTCTTATCGCTCTTCTCACAGCTTCCTATCCCCTGGCAACCGCTTTTCTGGGAGTGCATCCGTTATCTCATATTGACATGATTTCCAATCTGCATCAGACTTTTGAGACCGAAACTACATCGCAGATCCTGGAAGAGACTGCCACAAGGCTTTTTCATAATACTGACATTGAGAATCTATATCAAAATCCTTCTGCTACTTATACCAATCTTCTTGTGGATCTGTATGCAGACAGTACCTCTACTTTTTTTTGCAGTCCTGAAGATCTTCAATACTTTCTTGGATGAACATTTCGACTTTATCGTCTTCATCCTTGGAATCAGTGCGATCCTGGCTTTTCTCTATCGCATTTTTGTAAATAATATTCTGATCATCGGCGAGAAACGTTTCTTTTTAGAATCGAAAAATTATAAAGATACCCGGATTTCCAAAATCTTTTTTCTTTATAAGCTACATTATATCCGCAGGCCTGCTTTTACCATGTTCTTCCGCAGTCTCTACCAGTTTCTGTGGAATTTTACAGTCATCGGTGGAATCTACAAGCATTATGAGTATTGGATGATTCCATATATCCTGGCAGAAAATCCCGGGATCAGTAAAAAAAATGCTTTCTTCCTTTCCCGCCAGCTCAGCAATCATAATAAGAAAAAGCTTTTACTGCTGGATCTGTCTTTTTCTGGGATGGAAGATGCTCTCCCTGCTCAGTCTGGGACTTGTCGATTTCTTATATGTGAACCCTTATATGGCAACCTGCAAAGCTGAATTATATCTGACACTCCGCAGAAATTATGTGCTTTCACGTTCTCCCGGCTATGAATACCGGATGATTCCTATCTAGAACATATTCCTTCCGAAGATGAGCTTCTGATCAGTAAGGCACTTTATGATGACTCGGAAGGGCCCTTATACACAGACCTCTTATTTTGCACCTGACCAGTATCCGGTTTTCCTTTTTTCTGTACAGCCGCCATTTTCTGCTGTAAGATCACCGGTCAACCCGGTTCGTAAATACGATCTCATCCTGCATTTTTCTTTTTCATGCTTTTTCTATTTTTGGATGGATCGTAGAGAACCTGATACATCTTTTAAAGACAGGAGAATTTTCTTTTGATGGAGCAGTTTTCTTTCCATGGGCTTCCTATGTATGGGATTTTCGGCATATTACTTTTACTGTTTATGAAGAAACTCATTCCCAAACCAGAGCTTGTGTTTTTTCTGAATTTTGCAGTCTACACATTGATCGAATATCTCGCAAGCTGGATTCTTGAACTCGGATACAGCCTGAAAGTAACTGCCTACAGTGACTATCTTTTCACACTGAACGAACATACATACATCGGAGGTCCGCAGTCTTTGCACTGCTTGGATGTGCTTTCCTTTACTATCTTGCCCCTAAATGGACAGAAGCTTTTTCCCATTTAAAGAAGAACATCCGCATTGTACTCTGTATTCTCCTCAGCCTTATCTTTCTTGGCTTTGTTTTTTAAAATAAGTCTTCCATATATTTGGTGAGAAATATTGATTTCATATAAAAAAATAGTAAAATTTAATTAGTTATTGACTTGAAAATTTGAAACGAAAGGAAAATTATTATGAAAAAAGAGTTGTTGTTGCACTGGGACACCGTGCACTTGGTACTACACTTCCAGAACAGAAGACCGCAGTAAAGCATACTGCCAAATGTATCGCAGACCTTATTGAGGAAGGCTATCAGGTTGCGATCACGCACAGCAATGCACCTCAGCTTGGCATGATCCACACAGCCATGAATGAATTTGCAAAAGCTCATAAAGACTATACACCGGCTCCTATGTCTGTCTGCTCAGCCATGAGCCAGGGATATATCGGTTATGACCTTCAGAATGGAATCCGTGAGGAACTTCTTAATCGTGGAATCTACAGAACTGTCAGTACTGTTCTCACTCAGGTAATTGTCGATCCATATGATGAAGCTTTCTATACACCGACCAAAGTTCTCGGACGTTATATGAATGCACAGGAAGCAAATGAAGAGCGTAAAAAGGAAATTATGTGATTGAAGAGCCAGGCAAAAGGGTTCCGTCGTGTCGTATCCGCACCAAATCCTGTAAAAATCGTCGAGCTGGATGCCGTCAAGGCACTTCTTGATGCTAATCAGGTTGTAATTGCTGCCGGAGGCGGTGGAATCCCGGTGCTGGAGCAGGACAACCATCTCCGAGGTGCAAGTGCCGTCATCGAAAAAGATCTTGCAGCCGGAAAGCTTGCAGAGGGAATTGACGCTGAAATGCTCATCATCCTTACAAATGTCGAAAAAAGTCTGCATTAATCTCGGACAGAAAGATGAAGAACCGCTGGGAGAGATCACAACAGAACAGGCTAAGACATATATGGAGGAAGGACATTTCGGAATTTACAATATGCTTCCTAAATTCCGTGCTTCTGTTGATTTCGTAGAAGAATGCGAAGGACGCAGTGCTTACATTACTTCTTTTCGATAAAGTAACGGATGCATTAAAAGGCAAGACAGGCACTGTCATTCGATAGTTTTCCTGTGGATTCCCGTAGATATTCAAAAGTCAGGTACAACATTTGTATCTGACTTTTTCATATTCCTTTAATCTCCTCTTGATTTTCATGAATACATGCTATTATATATGCATACGTTAAATGTAGTATTGAAAACTACTTGTTGTTTTATCAATATATCGGAGGTGTGTTATTATGGAAAAAAGACATCATATTAAAGATCCCGGAAGTGCGATCACTCATTTTATCGGCATGCTCATGGCAATCTTTGCGGCAGTACCGCTCCTTATCAAGGCTGCACATGAACCAAGCCGGATCTACATTGGATCTCTTACAGTCTATGCGATCAGTCTGATTTTATTATATGCTGCAAGTACAACGTATCATACTTTGATATCTCGCCAAAAGTAAACACTATTTTGAAAAAAATCGATCATATGATGATCTTTGTCCTGATCGCAGGAACGTATACGCCGGTATGCCTCCTTGTAGTAAAAAGGGACTCGTGGCATCACGCTTCTTTGTATTGTATGGGCATTTGCGATTGCCGGCATATTGATCAAGGCATTCTGGGTGTTTTGTCCGAAATGGATCTCCTCTGTCCTCTACATTGGTATGGGATGAACCTGTGTTCTGGCTTTTTTCTCAGATCCTCAATAATATGTCCTCTGCCGCTTTTGCATGGCTTCTTACCGGAGGAATTATTTATACTGTAGGTGGAGTGATCTATGCATTGAAACTTCCTATATTCAACAGCCGTCATAAAAATTTCGGCAGCCATGAGATCTTTCATCTCTTCGTAATGGGCGGAAGTATGTGCCACTTTGTTGTTATGTATGCCTTTCTTCTTCCATGATCTGAAGAAGATATTTGAGAAAAAACTGCCGGGGAATGTCTGAAAAATCAGTAGATTTTTCAGACATATCCCCGGCAACTATAATGAACTAACGAAACCGCAGAAGTCTCATTTTACTTCTGCGGTTTCCTTTTTTATCTCTGCAACGTTCTACACTTTGCTGCCAGCTTATCTCTTTATAAAATACTCCTCATACCATACAAGGAATGTATAGATCGTCCATACCTTTCTCCAGTTATCAGAATTTCCACCAACATAGTCTGCAAAAATTTCATTGATTGCCTCCACATCAAAAAAAATTTCTCTGCAATCTCACTGTTGAACAACCGTCTTACATCCTGATTATATCTGTCGTCAGCCATCCAAATACGAATCGGAACAATAAATCCAAGTTTCTTGCGGAAAGCAATCTCTTCCGGCAATACCTTCGCTGCGGCTGTACGGAACGCCACCTTATTCTGCTCTTCATTCACTTTATATCTTGAAGGCATACGGGACGCAATGTCAAAAATCCTTCTGTCTGTCAGTGGCATACGGATCTCCAGTCCTGCTGCCCGGCTCATCTTATCCACGTTCAGATAAATATCTCCTTCCAGCCAGATCTGAATATCTACATCTGACATCTTTGACAGCGGATCGAGTCCTTCTGTCTCTTCGTAAATTTCTCTTGCCACTTCGATCGGGAGTACATCCGGGTCATACTTTTTTCAGAATCTTCTTTTTCTCATCCTCTTTCATGATGTTCGTATTTCCGACATAGAACGTCTTCAGATTCTCCCCATAACGTTCTGCATTACGGTACATATTATATCCACCAAAAAATTCATCCGCACCCTCTCCGGAATAGCAGATTTTTGTATGCTCTGCCGTTGCATTACATCCAAGCGTAAATACAATCGCAGATGCATCACCTAACGGCTGCTCCATATTATACATCACATATGGTACTATATCAAAGAACTGCTCCGGTGTGATCAGACTCCTTGAGAACTTTCTTCCAAGAATCCTTGCAGTCTTTTCCGCAAGAACAGATTCATCAAATCTCTCCTCTTCATATCCACATCCGTCAGCCTGCTCTGCATCAGACATTGCAAGTACATAGGAAGAATCTACACCACCTGAAAGGAAAGACTCTACTTTCTCATCCGCAGTCTTCACTTCCGGCATGATCTCCTGGATCGTGGAATGAATCTCATCTGCCCAGTCTTCAAGAGATTTACTCTCATCCGGATGAAATTCAGGCTTCCAGTATCTTTTAATTGTAAGTCTGCCATTCTGCCAGATCAGATAACGTCCCGGCATCAGCTTCTTCAGACCTCTGAAAAACGTATTCTCACCGGCTACATATGTAAGACTCAGATATAACTGCAGCATTTCCTCATTCAATTCTTTCACAAAACCAGGCTGCTTCATAATATCACGGATCATTGTACCGTACAGAAGCTGTCCATCCTCTGTCTCATAATAATAGAATGGCTTTGTGCCAAACTGATCTCTCAGACAGAACAGCTTCTTCTCTTCATCATCCCAAAGAGCAAATGCAAACATTCCATACATATGGTCTGCCATCTCATAGCCCCATGTCTGATACGCTTTGATCAGAATTTCTTTTTCCCGCTCTTCTCTTGAAAGAGACAGATCAATTCCCAATCTTTCACAAAGTTCTTCCCAGTTACGAATATGTCCTCTGTATTCTTTTACTGTTATCATACGTGTATCCTCTCTTTAATAAAAATCCAATCTTTATCTTAAGTCACGATCTGACCACTGCTTATTATACTCCATCCGTCTTCAGATAACAATTAAATGATCTCTTCAATTCTTACTTTTCTATTAAAAGTTCTTCTCTTCCAGATCATAAGATATACTTTAAGATCAACCGAATCCCTGACCGCTTCAAATGGTTCTTCGCAGAAGATCGTTGCTCTGATTCCCTGCGACTCCAGTTCATTTTTTTCTCATTTCCGCTTTTTTTTTCGCAGCTTCTCATACCGCACTTTTTCATCTGTCTGCAATCTTCTCTTCGGATACGTCTTCAGCTTCTACGATCATTTCCTGCAAAAGATCAACAATCTTATCATGCGAACTCCTGTGGAACATTCTTGCCATATAGCGTGCCAATACCTTATATGGATGTCTTCGGTAAAGTCTCAATATTCTGAGCATTCTCCGGTCATCTACTTTTTCCAGCAGTTCTTCCATGACATCCATTGCTCTTCAGACGGACTCCACGGATCATCCCGGTAAAAAATATACTGCTCTGAAACTGACGGATAACAACAATAATTCAAAGGTGGAAAATCTGCAAGCTCTGCAAGTTTCCGTTCCGTCTCATTACAGAAATCATTTCCGAGATATTCTCTTTTTATCTCTGATGATTGATGCTTTATACTCAATCTGCCTCAGATACTCGTAACCACTGATCCAGAAGTGACCAATTTCTCCATAGTTATAAAGCCTGGTTTCCACTGTCAGATTTCTGAAGAAAAGAGTAAATACATTTTCCGCCTGCCTGATGATTAACCCGTATTCCTGCTGATCTTTCATCAAATGCAGTTCTGCTTCGATTTCACCCTCAAAATCCTTTTTATACTTTCCCTTCATCCTTGCCTGTTCAAATACAAAAGAAAACTTTCCGCTGCATCATTCATCATATAGATCAGACGAATTTTCCCCTGCTTCAGATCATCAGGATAAATCATTTCAAACTGCCCCTGATCTGTCAATTCCAGCAGTCTTTCAAATGCGACCGGATTACTATCTGGCAGGAGTTCCAAAGTATTTTGCAAGTGCATCCTCCTCCAATCCTTCACCGATCACGATCAGTACATTCTGTCCCTCCCCCCGACCGGGTTCATCTGAATTTCATACTGCGTCGCATTTAGTTCGATCCACTTTTCATTCTCATCCTGCATAAATCCCTTTAATCTGGAAAAGCTTTCCACAGGCCAGATCTTTCAATGCCTCTTTGATCTTTTCTTTCAATTCTTCTTTTCTTTATCTGAAGATTCATATAATACAAAGACTGAAAGCCCTGATTTTCCCTGTATTCCGGCTTTCTGTAACTCTCTGTACAGTAGCCGCCATTCAAGACCCGTTCAAACTCTCTTTCTGTCCATTCATTCCATGGAGATCTTAACACCTCATCCCCTTTTATCTGCCGTCTGCAGCCAAACTTCACCAGAGACCGGTTCAGATGCTCTATGGTCGCATCCTGCTTCGTCACAGGCACTTCCCTGACTTCTGCTCAGAACAATACTTCCGGCATCTGCAACTTCCGATGCAAGAAGAAATTCTGCCTGATCTGATAATGACTCTTCCAGACCTGCATTTACTACTGCAATCACATTGCCAATCTCATACCAGCGATCCAATGGTTCGTCCCTGAGTACATCAAAAAATTCATCAATATCATAAATTCCTGACGGTTCGACCAGAACCCTGTCATACCACACATTCCCATTGAAATAAGCTTGGTACGGAATCTTCGTCTGTGCGTCTCTGCATCGCAGCCCTCCTGAAATCATCTCCAATTCACACTGATCTCCTCTTAGTTCCTGCAATAACATCATATCTACATTGACTGCACCATGATCATTTTTCCAAAATACCTATATTCAAGCCTTTTCTCATCAGATACGTGGCATATTTTTTTATAAATGTAGTCTTACCTGACCTACAACCCTGTTATCAAATCAATCTTTACCATATTCGTTCTCCACTTCCTCTTCCATTCTTTTTATACATTCATCCACGGCCCTCCTCATAACCTGTCAGTGCCGCAAACGGTGCAAACTGGGCTGCCCTGTCAATCATTGCCATTCTCGGATGCACATCTGACACATGGTGCGGCAAATAGAGAAGTTCCTCATAGGCACTTCCAGTTCCAGCTTCTTTCATCTTCGATTCCCCTCTCTTTATGCCTTATGTCCACCGATCTGCCGGTTTCCTCGCAACGGCTGTCGCACCTTCAATCAGACTCATTCCTTTTAATACCGCATTCTTCCCTGTACTTCTTTTTTATATCCAAAACCGCTTTCTGAACACTTTTTTCCCGGTTTCTCTCTTCCTGCACTTCTTTTTTCTTTTACTTCCAGTGCTGCATAATCCGTAAACAGATCTAACTGTTCAAAACTCTGACCCACAGTAACATCTTTTCACTGACCACCTTATTGGCAGTAAGTGAAATCCGTCGCACAAATAAAAGCGGATTTACAATTTCTTCATACAGTCCGGTAACTGCCTCAAGAATCTCCTTCGCAGAGGAAGTTGCTGTCGGCAGGTTGGCTCTCCCATGTGCATGCTTCGGTGCTCAGCCTGCCATAATGATCTTTTTTTACTTCGCCATGATATCTGCCACGTATAGACGGATTTCTCAGATTCTCAATATCATATCCAACCGTAAGTACAACCTGATCTGTCACCAGTTCTTTGTCCACCAGTTCCAGTGCAAGCTGGTCTGCCATTTCTCTGACAACCAGCAGTGCCTTCTCATAAGGATACGGACACTGCAGCACCTGACCTGAACCCAAACTGTTCGCAGAGGGCTTATACTTTTTTATCTCTTGCATTGTGCATGGCTCCCATCCCCATGCATGATCGATCAGCAGTTCTGCATTCACTCAAAAAGCCGATAAAGAAGATCTTCATTATAAAAAATCTTCCGGGGTTTGGAACACCTCGCAATATCTCCCCATCGTATAAAGACCGTTCTCTTCCAGCTTTTTCATATAGCCTCTTCCGACTCTCCAAAAAATCTGTCAGTGGTCGATGATCCCATAACTGCTTTCGATAACTCAGTTCATCCAGCGAGGCAATCCTCACACCATTCTTATCCGGCTGTACCCGCTTCGCCACGATATCCATCGCAATCTTACATAAATACAGATTCGTACCAATCCCCCCGCAGCAGCCGTAATCCCGGTCTGCTCCAGCACGTCCCGGATCATCTTCGCAGCCAGTTCTTTCGCTGTCATCCCATAAGTTCTCAGATAGGCAGTTGCATCAATAAATACCTCATCAATAGAATACACATGAATGTCTTCCGGTGCAACATACTTCAGATAAATCCTGTAAATTCTGACGCTGTATTCTATATACAAAGCCATCCTCGGTGTAGCTGCAATATATTGCAACTCCAGCTCCGGATTCTCCGCCAGTTCCCTTTCATCTGTCGATTCTCCCGTGAACTCTCTTTTTCTGAATCTTCTGCCTCCGCTCTATATTCACTTCCCGGACTTTCTGCTCCACTTCAAAAAGTCTTGCTCTCCCCCGGAATCCCATATGCTTTCAAAGAGGGAGACACTGCAAGACAGATTGTCTTCGCAGTACGGGATGTATCTGCCACTACAAGATTTGTCGTCAGTGGATCCAAGCCCCTCTCTGCACACTCCACGGATGCATAAAATGACTTCAGATCAATCGCAATATAAGTTCTCTCTTTCTCTTTCATCCCACAGTTCCTCCCCGAATGTGCATCGTATCAACATCTGATCCTCTAAATCCCCTTTGCCAGCTCCCTGGTGATCCAAAAACTCTAATCTGCATCATCTTATATATCATTATATAGAACGTATGTTTTTTTCAAGTGAAAATATTTAGATTCCACAAATTTACATATATTTCATCATTACCATGATGCCAGGGGCAAAAGGTCTAAGTGCAGTCTAAGCCCACATGAGCTTGCTCATAGGTGGGTGAAAGACCTTAGGACTCGCCCCGATATGAGCATAAAAGTGGGGTGTAAGCACCATGATATGCGAATAGCGGGTAGGATTGTGGGAGTGCATAGCACGGAGCAATCCGTAGGCATCAAAGTCGGGGGCTTTTGCCCCCGACTTCTTTTTTTTTAAAAACTTGTCCGCCAAATCGGAATTATATTTATAACCGGTTCTTCATAAGGATGAACTTTTTTTTTTGATCGCCTCGATTGTCTCATCCACTTTTTCTTTAAATACTGTTACCTCTGCTTTTATTTCCGGTTCACAACTAATCTCCCCGGCTTTTCCTATATATGGATCAGTCCCTTCTAATGGTCTCCAATAACTGGTAAGCCTTGAACAGGACACACATGAGTCGTAATTTCCTATATGCCCTGCATCTACGGACTGCAAAGCCTTCTGAAGTTCCGGGAAATTTTCTTCCGGTATAAAGATTTCTAATTTGCAATATTTAAAATCCATTTTTTCCTCGCAATTCAATTTATTTTAAGACTTCTACAAAATAATAGGATGTCAGGGTCAAAAGGTCTGAAACCACGTGTGCTTGCTCATAGGTGGGTGAAAGACCTTAGGCCGCCCTGATATGAGCATAAAAGTGGGATGATAATCCCACGATATGCGAATATTGGGTAGGATTGTGGAGTGCGTAGCACGGAGCAATCCGTAGGCATCATTGTTGGGGGCTTTTGACCCCGACATCATTTTAACATTAAATCACAATCCCCTTACAATGGTCAATCTCATGCTTACTCATTTGAGCATTGATTGATTTCAATATTTCTTGTATTTCATTATAATACAAAAGTTCGTCGTCACTTAATGACTCGTTTCGTTCGTATTGATAGTCACTTGGAGAAATAGCTTTATTCAAAAATGTGTCAGCATATATTCTTAAATATAAGGCATAATCTTTTTCGCATTGCAATGTGTGCATCAAGCATTTTCACAATATATCCATCATTGGGAACTCCATTCGTCTTATGCGGAATCAGATTCACGAGAATTTTATAAGCTCCAACAAACACAAGTTCAATCATCATCATCAACAGATAAAAATTGTTTGGTAACATCAGTAATGTACTCAGAGCAGCAATTATGGCATTAGCAATAACGCCGCCTAAGTTATACGCTTTATATTTAATTGTGCTGGTTTGAGAAGGATACATAACACACTGTCCGCCATGTGTTTTTAACCATGTAAATTTAATTTTGGTTTTTCAGTTTTCACCAAATTAAAAACACCAAACCGAAAAAAAATAACAGTTTATACTTACTGACTAATCCTCCAAAGAAATGACCACACTCATGAAAGACTAAATGTATAGCTGAAGCTACTACATAAAAGCCCACTGCAATCGCCAATGATATAACCGATAATTGATTTTCAAAATACAAAAACAACAGCGTTACCCCGACACACATCGCAGCAAATATAGCTTTTAGCAATTTCATATGGTACAATTCCTCCCCATTTCAATAACCACAAAAGCACTTCATACAGAGACTTGCGGCTCCGATGAAGTGCTTTTTGTGTGGTTGAATTACATTATCTTAATTACTCAGCTTTAATGCTGGAGTCAGCCTGCTGAAGCAACCACATAACGGGGTCAACAACATTCTTGCCTTCATACGGCTGACCTTCATGGTTGTGGCCGAGAGCACTACAGGTAAAGTATCTAACAGTTTTGAACTTAGCTTCTGCAGTACGAACAAAGTTACCTGCACCGTATTCTTCTAAGAAGTTACGGCAGACCGCATCACGAGCATCCATATAACTTTTACAGGTTTTGCATTTTCTGCAAGATACTGCTGAGCTGCGGTTTCACCGATTTTTTCTTCCAAGGTAGGAATATCAACCTTGTTAATTACAACCGCAAGATTACGCTTCAAGGTGTCCTTATCCTTCAGGCCAAACATCTTTTTCAAGGTTAATCAGCATAATATTCAAGATGTCATCGAAGTCTTTGGAGCTTGCACCATAAGCATTCAAATCAACTTTATCTTCAACGTCCATAGCAAACTGATTAAGCGTAAGCGGGTCAATAATGAAGATAAATCCATTCGCATAGCTATATGCAAGGTTGTTCTGAACATCGCTACTGCTAGAGAACATTTCGCCGGAAATATCGTAAACATAGATACGACGACCGATTTTTTCATTAGGCAGCTTGAGCATCAACTGATAAGCGGTCAAAGAGTTCAGTTCTGTTTTCATCAGACGAACGCCTTGGTTCAAAGACTTCATAGCGAGTGCGTGGTCTTTTTCCTCAGTATCAGAAATAAAACTCATTTTCCAGCTACGGGCAGGAGCAACATCACTCATCATCTGGTCGATAGCCATGTTAATAAAGCAAGTTTTACCAACAGAAGGTCCCCACCAATAACAGGGAACGCATACTGACGGCTTGCAGTATCACCGGACAAAGCGGTATCGCACTCAGGGCAGTAAGCTTTAAGCTGTCCACGACCATTCAAGAAAGTAGTGGGAAGCTTAGTTCCACAAAGGCAAGTACGCTTCAAAATACCATACTTACTCGGAGCCAAAGTTGGTGTGTTTTTCTCCACACCCTGGACATTCATATGTAGGGATAAGAAACGATGCTTGACAATCGGGATTAGGACAAGCGTTCTTGATTTTGTTTATCATAATATAGATTCGGTCGATGAGCCACAAGAGACCAAAGCCCATATAAATAAAAGCGAAGAACGCAAACAATACTGCGATGTGTGCAAATGTTGTGAACGCAGTAATTAAGCTACCGAATGTAAAAATTGAAATGGCAGCAATCAAATTCATACCGCCGCCCATTGTGAAACAGCCTTTTTCACAAGCAAGGGAGAACTGGTCTCCTGCAGAGTGAATGTTTCTGGACCAAGATTCTTTTATTGTGTTCCATAAATCAGAGTAGCCTTTTCCGAAGAAATAGCTAACTTTTTGCGGGTTGTGGTTGAGCCATGATAACCTCTCCTTTCTCTCTTTTTGAAATGTCTTATGCTACGGGTACAGGTTTACGGTTGCTGTCAACCACATTGTGCTTAAACGCAAGAATGTAATTCTTGAGGGAATGGAATCCGCCAATAAAAGCACCGCCATACACTATGATTGCAACAATCATTGCAACCACAAACAGCGCAATTGCTATACCGAATACCCAACCACCATCGTCATCGTGTCCTACCAAGCATTTTTTCTCTGTTCGTTCATTGTATGAACCTCCTGTTATGTATTTTTTATTTTTAAATTTTATTTCTTGTGGAAGAATCCACCAAGTTTTTCTGCGAGTCCTTCTTTGCGACGGACTTCATCAAATAGATAGTCACAGCGAGAGCTGGGAATATCTTTAATTACCGCTTGTCGTACATCTAATAATCCATCCTCGTCAAGCGAACGTAAGTAACGGACGATAGGTTTGTAAAGTTCCTCCGCAGCTTGGTCGCTTCTTTCGGCTGTAACCAAATATACACAAGTCCAACCAAGAATACGTTTCCATCGTTCGGTCTCCTTCTTAGCCTTCTTTTTCAAGACGGAGATATAATCATCTATAAAATTTGAAGTAGCGACCGTGATAGAAAATTCTCATTAACGCCGGAACATCCTCGGATGCTTGTAGCAACACGAAGTATTCGTCAAAGTAATTCTTAATGTAAGCCTCATAATCGGACTTCTCAACAGACTTTAACGAAATTCCGGTTTGAGCCAATTCTCCAGACAGATTTACAGGACGTTTGCGTTAATGAAAGTTACAACCTGCTCGGGATACATCTTTGCACTTTCTTTTTTGCGGCAGAACCAACGGTAACATCGGTCTGTGTTTCAAAGAATACAGCCGAAGGGGTAGTAAGGTCACCCTCTGCGTTTTTGAGAACAACAGGCTTGCCATTCTCATCAATGTATGCAATGCACGAATAAGTTGTACCAAGGTCAATACCAAATACTTTTCCCATGTTTTTTATTCCTTTCGTCTATATGTTTATTTTTCAGAGGGATCGTCAGAGGATGCCTCATACTTGAATATCTTGATTCTCTCTGGTCTGAGAACCTTATCCCCCCTTTTCATAACCATCTGCAACACGAACAGCTACGAGATTATCCTTGGATTTATCATCCGTAGGAACGGTCTGAATAATCTTTTGGCGGCGAGTATCTACTTCGTGACCGGGAACACGATAAGATTCGATGTTCTGGCGATAAAGGATGTCTTCCAAATCTTCAGCAATGCCCTTTACTATTCTAAGGAGTTTCTTGTAGTTCTCCTCCGTAGGTTCTTTCTTTTCATACACACGAACGTGGCCTTTAGTACTGTCAACAAGCTGGATAATATCCAGTGCAATCGTGTCAACAATCTTATCTAACACTCCATTCTGATAACGCACCAGTTCACGGTGCATATTATCGAACAGACCATTTTTGTGTGCGTCTTCCGCAATTTTGTCATCGAAGGACTGCTGCAAAGTAGCAAGTGCCTGCTGAACAGCATCCAGTTTTTCAAGAAGTGCAGTTTGCTCTGCAGGAGTTTCATCAAGAGTCTGCTGAGGGCTCGGCTACTTCTTCAACTGGAGTGGTGATTTTCTCATCCATTTTCCTTGTACCTCCTCTAAATCAGTTTTGTTAAAAATCTTTCTGTGTGGAAGATTAGCTTTCAAATCAGCAAGAGCTTCCTTGGGTTTCTCTCGTAAACAGACCAAATAACCAAACGCACCTATCGGAGTTAATATAGTCTCGTTCATCAATCGTTTAGCGGTATAACCTTCAACCGCAACAGACACTGTTTCTTCGAATTGTTCTCCCGCCAAAATGTAGTTAATTAGTTCTTCATAAATATCTGTATGCCTACTGAACTCTTTAACTTTTGCATCCATTCTATTTGGACTAACACTACTTTCTAAATAGGAACGCAAAAGTGTTTGGAAATATTGCTCAATATCAACGGCGGTTTTATCTATCAATTTGAATATGTCGGACGTATAATTGCTATTGAACTCTAAAAATATCCGAGAAGCATCTTGTACTGAGAAATACTTGTTGCTTTCTGCTTTTGCTATAGCTTTCTCGTATAGGGAAATAATAGCCTGCCATCCGCCTTTTCATCTGCAGCAATTCTGATAGAAGACAATGTTCCATTTAGTAAAGAAATAATTTTAGAATCAATCATTAACTCACCTCCTAATCAATATCACGAACCTTATTTACCCAATCTTGGTTTCCAATTTTGTGGTAACAAGACTTGGTCTGCATTTCCTGTGAGTGTTTTTCTGCCATCACTTTGCTCTTCAACACGTCCTATATTGAGTTTAGTTCCAGCGGGAACAACTATCTCAGCTTCTTTTTTTCTATTGTGTTTCCCCAAGATGATTTTAACGCCAAATCGTTTCTGGCTTTTCCTTATCCGTACAGGGTTCAGTTGTACAGTAAGAACCTTCCATAGTAGCATCTCCGCCATATACTCGATAAAGAGTGATGGGTTCTTTTGTCACCACAGTACGATATTCACCGTCTTTGAAAGATTTAGCGATGCTATCCGGTAAGGGTTCTTTTCAAGTTCTTCGACCTTACCGTCAATTTTCGTTGAATAATCTCCAGATTTTTCTTTGCTTTCAAAATCGGCAGGCAAGTCACTCGTGTCAAGAGTTTTTGAATTTACATCCAAATCTTCAGGCGGAGCACGATTTGATTCCCCATCTAGTTCAGAAACATATTTATCTACCGTTTCGTCGTCTAAATATGATGTTGCACTTTCCTCTGGTATCATATTAGTGACATTCGCAGCGTACTCTCTTGCATCGCTTTCTACTATCTGGTCTTTATATGCTCGGAAGTCATCTTCGGGGCGGATATAATTATCAAAATTCTCCTTGAACTGCTGATCCTGTCCAGTTTGAGGATTATCTGCTCGTTCATGCTGCCAACAATGTCGAGACTCGTGAGCGATAGTGTCAGCCGTTTCAGTAGCATCACCCATATTGAAGCGATTTATGTAAATAGTGTTGTTGCTTGCGGCATATCCGCCATAATCGCCGGGGTCTTCACTGTTGTAATAAGCAATGTTAGGCTTATTTTCAAGCTGAAGATCTTCTGCGATACTATCACGAAGTTTCTCTACAGCTTGCTCCTTTTCAACTTGCGAAAGGTTGTCCCATGTGTTCTGTTCAAACGCACCCAAGTTTTCTGAGTCTCACTACTTATATCTGACTTGTTTGCAACATCTTCCGGTGTAGTCGCACCTTCCAGTTGCATATCAGCAGTAGAAGCGTTTGCATTCTCGGGTAAATTTGTAACTTGAACAGGGATATCATAACCCATTTCTTGTGCTGCAGCAATTCTATGGCGACCATCATCGGCAAAGGAATAACTCCCGTCTGCTTGCTGTTCGACTTTAATCATGTTTTCCGGGTCGAAGTAAGCGTGTGCCGTGTCCTTCAAATCCGGGTCTTGCTTGATTTCGTCGAGAGATTTGCCGCTATCCAATACTTGTTGAACATCCGGTATTCCTTCGGCAATACGCATATAGTCTTCTTTTGGTATTACCGTGGTGATTCCAGAATTGGTCACTATCCATACCCTGTGCGTATGTCATATCAATGTCAGACGCATTAACCATCACACAATTATCGGGAAGCTCTGTAGCAGATACATCCTTGCCACTTTCCGGCAAAGGAGTTGAAACGTCTGTTGTAACGTCCATACCCAAGGATTGTTGCAAATCAGCATTTAACTTTTGCCACTCGGGGTCTTGGGAATATTCTGAGTAATCGTCGAGTCCATAATTATGCCCATTCATGTAATCCCCGATATACACGGCTATTTCAGCCGTACCTGCAGCACGAGGATACAAAATGCAACCATCAACATCCACGATGTCACTTGAATCTGTTACAACTCGCAAAGCAACATCACTATCGGCGGGGAAAATATGTACATCCAGTTCTACGGTACGTCCAACATCACAAACTTGCGGAAGTGTAACGGTACACATAGGTGATGCTTGACATACAAGCTCCAAATCTTCCTTTTCACTCTCTGTTAAAAACTCTTTTTCATAAGCGGGAAAGTTGTAACTTAGCTGAGAAAGGAACGGACACAATGCTTCTTCTTCGATGATTTCTAAAGAAGCTTTCCGATGTCATCGGGGTCAACGCTGAAATATAATTTGGTTTCTTGCCGCTTAATAAAGCGTGTTTCCGTTCCCATCACTAAAGCATATATAGGAGCATCAGTGTCTAATCTGATGTAGTCATCCTCGCTTTCGCATAAAGCAATAGCAATAGGGGCATCATAAGGAAGCTCGTCATTGGAATCAAAAGTCTTTATATCAACAGTTACCAAAGGACAATCTGTCCATGTGATACCATCATCCGAAATATCTTCAAATATGCCTTGCTCCTCTAAAACTTCATAAACGGCAGTAGTCATTTCATCGTTATTGCTTACATTAACGACCGGAATGATTATGCTTTCCTCAGCTGCTTGCTCGCCGCCTAACATTTCTAATTTGTCGAGCCTTTCATATACGTTTGCATCCATTGGCAGAGCTTGGCTTACAAAGGAAATGCAATGAGCATTTCTGTTTGCCAGCTCCTCTAACCATTCGCAGGTGAATTCGTTTGAAACACAAAACATTTCGTAATCGGAATTTACCTCACGGTAGAGTTCTGAAAACAAACAATCAGACCATTTTTCAAGTCTTTGATGCTGAAAACTCATCAAGGAACTATATGGAGATAATTTTTTGCCATTTACTGATATTTTAAGTTCTGGCAAAAAGGGTTATAAAAAATACAACTACTTGATTCATTTATTGCCTCTCGCTTTTCCATAGATTCCCTCGTAAATCAACTGGTATTTGTTGTAGTTGATTTCCTCAACACGTTTATTGAGAAGCAGGTATCGAAGAACTCTATTCTTGATGTTTTCGTCAGTTAAAAGAACGTAGCTATCGAGATGGTCATAGACACGGCTGTGCCAATTTCTAATTGAAGCCAAGTCCTTTTTGTCGATACAATCACGAGTGATTTTAGGCTCGTTTTTATAATCCTTCGCAAAACGAATTGGGAGTGCTTCAAATAAACCGTTACAACTTATAAACTCTGCCAATTTAGCAGCAAAAGTTCCATTGACGGGAGCTTCTCGCTCAAAGCACGAACACCAATCGACCATCGACTGAACAATATCTTGTTTCTTGGATGCGTTAATATCGGAGTTATTTATGACTTCCAACAAGTCATCCAACTGGAATCCTTCATCCGCAGCAAGCCCTGTTTCATATTGGAAGATAAGTTCAACTGCCAACTGTCCTTTGATTACAGCAAGAGCATAATCATCGGTGATAAGGTCAGTTTGATGATACTGTTCTTCACTCTTGTCAATTTGAGTTAAAACTGCTTCAACCCAGTTATTTTGATAAACAACCGCAACGCCCATCGGGAATCGGGATATTTCTCTTATCTGACTATCGTTAAGTCCCATAGAAAGACCCGCAATCTTGCAGTCTTCATAATCGGGAAGTCTCATAATAATTTTTGTGTTTGTGTTTTTTACAGCAGACACATCAACCGCTGTCGGAGATTGGTCAACAATAATAAATCCTTCTCCGTATGTACGCATTTCTGCAATAGCAGAACTAATCATTTCTACCGATTTCGCGCCTGCACATTTGAACCTTCGCTACCACCGGTAGGGGCTACGCTTCAAAAATATTGTGTGCTTCTTCCATTACTGTCACATGACGAAGTGGTTGGTTTTCCTCGCTCGTACACATACGATACTCGTTCAATTTGAGTATCAACACACCCATTAACAAGCTCTTGGTTTCCAAAGAGGAAACCTGCTTAGATCAACAATAGTATTGTGGTCAAATAGATATTCTTCATCAATATCATTGACACTACACAAAACTTGACCGGAAATGCCATTTGTAAGTGATTTAACTCTTGTTACAAGTGCTCCGGTATAGTCACCCTTGGAATCAGACGAATAGGACGACGAATTGATAATTTCGGGCAACGCTTCCAACACGTCATTGAATGTCGGGAATTTGCTGTGACCATTAGGAATATATATGGAGTTTTCCAAATCCCAACCGCATTTTATATACGCTCTCTCAAAGGACTCTTTGAGGATAGCGGGCATAGCTGCGTACAGCGGCCAGCAAGCATTAAATATTTCAATCAATCTGTCAAGATGCTCAAGAACGTGTATTCCTTGATTGAATCGGAACGGATTGATGTGGAGCATTGAGTAGTATCGAGGGTTAGTGCAGTACACATGGATTCCGTGCAGCTTGCCGTAATAACGCTTATATTCACCCTTGGCAGGCTCAACTACCAAAAAAGGAATCTTATGTTCAATCATTTCGTCCAAGATACGATATGTTGTATTGGACTTACCGGAACCTGTAGAACCTGTGATGAAGCAATGCGAGCGAAAACTTTCAAGGTTAAGCTTGACTCTTGCGGTTTCCTTTTCGCCCATGTGGTAAACCTGTCCAAGCTCAACTTTTTACCACGAGGAGCACCACTTGAAAATCTAACATTGCGTCCAAACTCTGCCATATTAAGAACCGTAACACCGGGGACAGAGTGGTGAGGAAGCCCCATAATATAGGGCATTTCATTACCGCTTATCAAGCTGCAAGGATTAACTGTCTGGCTTTCAACCTCAAAAACTGGTCATCACCAGGGATAGAAAAACGAGGATGAATGCAGTAACGCAGGTATTCCAAGAGGGCAGGAGTATTCTCCCGTGTTATCTTGTTTCCACACGTTGACGTAAGAGTTTTCAACGCCGGAATCAAAACCTGCCATCAATGCCTTGTATGTACTTGCCGCAACAACGGAAGTTTGCACATTTTCAGAAACAAAGTAACAAGCGATGTCCCATAATCCAAAAGCTTCGCAGTTTTTAATACGAGCAAGATGTTGGTCAATTTTTTTCAAGAATATATTTAACGGACTTATTTTCGCTCGTTACGGTGATGGTACGGCTATCGCCGGTTGTATCAGTATCGGTCTCGGTTACGGTTTCACCCTTGGTTTCAGATGTTCCACGAGTTACTGCACTTGCCCAGGAGCTACCGGAACTATATCCGGTAGAGGTGCTGTTATTAAAACCGATACCCAAAAAGCCAAACGAAGTTCCATGACTGCGAGAAGTGGAACGGCTATTAAAAATGGCTCGTTGTGTCAGTAAGGCTGTCATTAAGGGTTTTGGAAAAATTCTCACTCATGCCTTTAGAAACAGCCTTGCTATAGTTCTCACCATAGGAGAGCTGAGTGGAAGCAAAGGGAGAAAGACCAGAATAAATCTTTTTGCAAACCTCGCTTGCGTTGCTCAAGGATTTCTTTATCCAAAGGTTCAGCAATAAACACTGCAGTGTATTCCGAACCTTTCATGGTATCAATAAATTTTTCGATGCCCTGGACAAAGCGTTCTTTATCTTCGTCTCTTGTGGAAGGTACGATAGATACCGAAGAAACATTTTGACGAGTGCCAAAACGTCCACTCTTATTTATAGAACCTAAGACTTTCTGAACTTCCTCTTGGGGAATTGCCTGTATCTGGCTTCCGGCGAAATTACCTTTGAAGCTTTTTTTCTAAAATAGCTTCTGCGGTAGAGGTGTTATCAACAGAACGCACACCAATGTAAAATCCAAGTGCATTTCTTGTACTCTTTATTACGAGGAGACCTGCTGCTTGAATGTTAAAGAAAGCACTATACACGCTGATGAGCTTGTCGTTGGCATTTTCGTCCACATCGTAAACTATGCGCTCAATCTGATATAAACGAATATATTCATCGGACTTTTCAGCAGGGTCAAGTTCTACCAACGGATAACGGTCTAAATTGATCAAATAATTCTTATTTACAAAGGTATCAGCATATAACATTCCTTTTTTCCAAGGCGGCGTTAGCCTGTGCTTCATCCAGCATAAGTTCAAATTTCTCGGTTTCCATCAGTACCCTCCTGCCGCACATCACTGTGCTACATATGTAAATTTGAAGTGTTAATTCTTGTTTGTGCCAAAATACACTTTAAAGAAATTTTTATTTCGTGATGACACCTAACGATTTAATGACTGCATCGTTTGTTATTGAATTACACCTTGCGTATTCCATCATAACCATTGCTCGAATAGCTCCCTTTGCTGGTCATCTAAGTGCTCGATTATTTCTTCTGACTTGTTGCCAAGGAATGAACTTATCTCAAAATCAGAGTAATCCACACCATCATTAAACCGAATAACTAATTCTTTCGGGAAAATGGAAAGTTGTCGAATCAATTTATGCGTTTTCCGGTTGTGGTCATAAAAGAGAACCAAAGATAAATAAGTGCTCCATGCCATTTTTCTGACTTTTCGTTCGATTGCACTGTAAGTTTGCCGAGATACTCCGATGAGATTTGCCAGTTCTTCTTGTGAAATTTCTGCGCTTGTTCTTAGAATGGTCAAATTAGGCGTGAGCGTAGCGATAAATTTGTCCTTTTCTTCATCAGTGAGAAACCACTTATTTGTGCTATTCATTCATAAACTCCTTTCGTGATTTCGCAAATCGTAACTTTCGTAAAGTATATAACTTGAAGAAGAAAAACCCGAAATGCCTGCTTTTTCAAGGCGTTTCGGGTTTTATTGTTACATATTTGACGGCTTATACTGAGAAGCCAGCTTATTCATATTGGAATGTTTTAGCTCAAATGACGAATGAACATAACGGTTGAGCGTGATATTTACATTAGCGTGACCAAGCACTTCACTTAAACTCTTGACCTCAAAACCAACCTCTACACATCGAGTTGCAAAAGTATGTCTGAGCACGTGGAAATTAGCCGGTTCAACATTGCACTCTTTTACATAACTTTTAAACCGATTTTGCATAGTGCGAGGCTCAATGTACCGGTCGGTTATCCTGTCAAAATGTATGCTTTGGGATTGGATGCGAATTTCTTCGCAACATCAACGATGAACAACGGCAACGGAATCTCACGAATAGAACATTGGCTTTTGGGTTCTGTGATGACAATTTTCGTTTTTGAAACACTTCCGTTTCCTAAATCTTGAATACGTTGCATTGTTTTCGGATTTTTAGTTTGCTGTGTGCCAGATCAAAATCTTCCCATTGCAGAGCACACAGCTCACCAACACGTATCCCTGTATATAAAGACAAGAGTACCCCCAAACTTTGAATGCCCATCCATATCGTTTGTGAGCGTTCCTATCAAGGATTCTTGCTCGGACGGGGTAAAAACCCTCATTTCTTTCTCTTTCTTTTTTTATGGAAAGTTTGCTGAGATTACAAATCACGGGAAGTTCTTTGTATCTCGCATATTCGATTGTACTTTTTATAATGGTTAGAATATCGGTAACAGTTTTCGGAGACAGTCCACCGGAATTATCCAAACGCCCATCGGTAAGTTGCTGTTCAATAAAGATTTCGATAGCATCTGTTGTAAGTTGCGAAAGCTGAACTACGCCTAAATGCGGCTTGATATGTGTTTTTATCAGATGCGTGTACCGTGCTTGCGTAGATTCTTTGGTATTCAATTGCATTGAATGTAGCCAACAATCTAATAGTTCACCATAGGTTGAAGATTTGTTCTTAGTAGGCTGTACCTTTTGGACATTGCCTCTTTGCTCCGTGAGCTTGCGTTTTACCTCGCTATAGGTTTTTCCGTAAACATAGGCGTATTTTGCTTTATGTTCGGAATCGTAGGAACGAATATATCGCCCCTCCCATCTGCCGTCTTTACGCTTGTAAATGTTTTCGCCTTTTTCTTGGCATTGTGAGTAACCTCCTCTCTCTGATGCTGACAAGGATTTTGACGGCGAATAAAAATCAAATAAGAATGGTGAGTGCGATTCTATGTAAAATTTGGTATCAAAAAGTCCATTTTTTAATTCTTTTCGACTTTTCCTCCGTACCTATTGACAAATCCGACAACATCGTGTATGATTTTACATGATACTTGTTGAAAAGTGTTGGACTTCAAGTTATATACTTTACGAAACAAAATGGGGTAGCAGGCATCAAAATCGCTTGCTATTTTTTTGTTTTTCGCCTTTGTTATATGAAGCCGAGGTATTGGTGTGTTCGCCAGTATCTCGGCTTTTTGCGTTCTGGCATTTCTAATCTTTCTGATATAGCTTGATCCAAAGACTAAAAGCACTCAAATTCACATTTTTTAATATTTATAGTATGACATAGTCAAGAATAAATATCAATAGTCTGTGGTAAATCAAAAAAGAATATTTATAGGCTATATATAGGAGGATGTATAATGAGTGAAATAGCTAAATTTATCGGACAGCGTATCCGTAATTATAGAACGCAACAGAATCTCAGCCAGGAGAAATTGGCCGAAATGGCAGGTTGTCATCCGACCTACATCGGACAACTGGAACGAGGAGAAAAGAACGCTACTCTTGAAAGCGTGGAAAAGATTGCATCCGCCCTCAATATCCCTCTTTCCCGTCTGTTTGAAAAGCTCGGTGATAATGAACAAGAGGATAGCATCCCTTTGAAATGCTACGAATTTGTTTCTGCTAAGACAAAAGCAGAACAGAAACATCTTTACAAAATGCTCATAGAGATGGATAAATATAAAAACAAGTAATCGTTAAGATGTTTTACAACTAAACCTTTTGAGCATTTAATTTGCTTGGGTGCAAATGCACCCACCCTTTATTAGCTGGGTGCATTGATGAACCCCGCACACGAACTACATAAATCCCCAAAACAAAAATAACGGCTTTCGACAGTCTCTTTTGCCCTCGAAAGCCGTTATTTTTTGGCGTTTGAACCGCCATTTTTGTATCAAATGGTATCAATCTTTGGTTATACACATCGGTATAGTGATCAAGGTTTTGTAAAACCCTGTTCTTTGGCATATTTTCAAGCATTTTCTTTTGGTTTACAATGCTGTTACTGTCTCCATTCAGTTCGTCATCTCGTGACAGTCTCTCATAAAGTGCTGTTATTCTATTGTTGTCCGGTCTCTTCATAAAATCTCCTTTCCGAGGTATCCATACCTCTGTGACCGGCATCTATGGATGAATTCATTCTACCATAGATACAGGGTCACTGCTATATAGTGTCTGCTGATTAAACCGCTTCCAGCTCAAAATCAGCAGGTTGTAATCCAATCAGCTCCAAAAGATAAATAAGAGCAAAAAGTATTCATGACTGAATCTTGAATAAATTCGTCACAAATACAGATAACGCAATCGATGTAAGTGTTGTGTCATAGAGCTTGGTTCTTATCAAGTCCATTCCGTAGCAGCGTTTACTTAAACTGAATGAGTGCTCTACCTCTATTCGATCCGTGTTATCCTGATATTCCTGCTTTTCTCTTTTGATGATTGTTTTGTAAGGCTTGGCCTCCCAAGCTTTGGACCAGATAATCGTATTCCATGAGGGCTTACAGAAATTTCTGTTGTCTCTGGTTCGATATATTTGGTCTGCCAGTAGGCGTTCTGGGTAATAACCAGTTCGTTCCCTGAATCGTTCCACTACTTCAACAAGTACTGTACTTTCATTGTAGGCATCATAGGATATTTTTTCTATTCTGCCAAGACCGCTATCATCAATGCTTAAATCAAACTTAGCACCAAATTCAACCGGAGCTTTTGTTTTTCCTCTGACGATTGGTCTAATCCATGGCTGTGAGATACTGACAATGCGGTTTTTCTACACTATGAATCTTGTTTTGGTACATGTACTGTTGTTGTTCATATAGCTTATATATTGTCATCAGAAGTGATACTTATAAAACCGTACACTTTATTATATCATTTTCGAGTGAAAAATGCAGTAAAATCAATGGTTTCAAGCTGTTTTCTATTAATCAGCAGACACTACTTACACATTATGCAGGAATCTCGCAATAGGTAGCAAAAGACCCTGCTTAAAAAGCAGGATCTCATTTTAACCTTATTTTCTTTCTATTCTTTTTCATCTATAGAATACGGTCTGTATATAACTACAGATAAAATTCCATCGGATATGTCGGATATGCAATTTCTTCCAGTTGATCCAACGTTACCAATCCTGCCGGAGCAAGAAGCACTGCCGGAATTCTGTTGACAATCGTTGCACATGTATGCTCGACTGTTGCCGGTTTTTTACAACATGGAACTCCCGTATCCGGTTCTCCCGTAATCTTCCAGTCACACATATCTCCATCGTCTGCCCCATATACCTTTCCAATACACTGCGTCTCAATAACCGGTCCCTGGAATGTCTCTGTTGTAACAACTGCTGCCATACCGATGCAATTTCCCTTTGGAATCGTTGCATCCAAAGTAGATGAATACAAATCTGTATCATGGAAATATGGCACGCATTTCTGCGTCTGGCTCTTGATCGTCCATCCCATCTTTGATGCAAGTCTTATCATTGAATTCCATACATAAGATGGCTCTATCTCTTCCGGATGTGCAATCTGATTTTCAAATTCTTCCGGTGTCAGACCTACACCATGTGCCTTGGCCAGTGCCAGGCCATAATCCTCCACATTATAACTTACTGCACCTTCAATTTTCTCAATCTTATGGCATCCAGCAGCTACCATGCCGACCATATTTACCCAGAAAATATCTTCCATACCACTTCCAACAAATGTACAGCCATTCTCTTTCGCTGTCACATCCAGAATGTTCGCTCTGACAGGATCTGTCGTCCAACAGTAAGTTGCCTCCTCACAAGTTGTAATAACGCTGATTCCTCTGCTCAGACACTTCATATAGTGAGGGAAACATTCACTTACGAGACTGAATAAAGTAACAACCGCAATATCGGCATCTGTATTGTCCAGAACTTCATCGGCATTGTCACTGATCAAGATTCCGGTCTTTACACCCAGCCCTGCATAATCACCGATGTCCATTCCGACAATTGCAGGATTACAGTCAATCGCACCAACGATCTGGCATCCGGTTTCATAAAGATAACGTAATGTATACTTACTCATCTTGCCGCATCCATACTGAATTACTTTAATTTTCTCCATACTGACCTTCCTCTCTGTACTGCTTTCATCGCCCTGACAGACACCGGATTAAGCAGTACCGAAGTACCGGTTTCTGTCTTAACAAATTTCTTTTATCTTCTTTTTCATTTGTTAAATTTTTATCTAAGTCCAGTATAAAGTCTGAAGTAACTTGAGAGTCAACCATCTTTTGTCACAGAAATCCGACAAATTATTTGTTCATTTTTACAGGAACCTGAGCCGCAAATACATGGATCTTTTCCGCTCATTAAAAATATGCATTTCCATGATCTCTTCACAGATATAATCTCCACAGATTTCATAGTGATTCTTTTTACAATATTCCAACAGCCTTGCAGCACACTCCTGTTCTTCATCAAAATCTTCCGTATAAATACATGCATACATTCCATTTTCAATCTTCTGTACCCTGTCCTGAAGCGGAAAATTATCATCTACGAAAATAAAAATCTCATTAGAATAAAAAATCTGCTCTTCAAACCTTCTCCGGCTCATCAACGTTCCCGCATTACAATAGTAGACCTGTGGAATATCACATTCTATCAGCTTATTTTTCAGTTGCTTCAGAATCAGTTCGTATGTATCAATATTGTAATCATAAAAATTCTTATCCACCGTCATGGAATAAATGGTACGATCCGGAATGTACTCCAACGTAATAGTTCCACTTGCAGGGGATTTTTGTAACGCTTGATCGATGCCACAGTCCGGTCGATCGCCTCCATTTTAAATTTCAGCTCCTCCATCTCCTGCAGTGTCTGCTCTCTTTTCTGCATCAGTACATCTTCTATCAGATCCAGATCTTTCCGGTCAAGGATACTCTTAATCTCTTTTAATTCCATTCCCAGCTCTTTCATATACTGAATCATGTCCAATCTGGCATTCTGCTTGATATCATAATACCGATAATGCGTCTTTTCATCCACATAACATGGGGTAAGCAGCTTCATTGAGTCATACAGCCTCAATGTCGGCACAGTTGTCCGGTTCATCTTCGCCATCTCTCCGATGCTGATATACCCTGTCCTTTTTCGTCCATTTCTGCCTCCTGAAAATCCTCATACTCTTTTTAGCTTATGTATAACTCATCAGGAACTCTAATGTAACATGAGAGTTTAAATCCAGCTTTCATCCCCTCCGGTGATCGCAAGGCTTAAAAGGGTATCCATCTTTTCAACCTCTTCTTCTCCTTCGATCTTCTCCAGCAATTCTGCTGTATCAATGACTTTTTCCATGGATTCATCCGGTGGATTTCATAATCAATCTCTGACTCACAATCAGGACACGCAATCTTTTTCATCGTCTGCAAAGACAGAAAACGATAATAGGTGTTTGCGAAACGCCACAAGCCGCATAAATACGGCATTTTAACTTTTATAAAATAAAACATCTCCTCAACGGATTGTGGTAAAATAGAGTTGCCTAGAAACTATAAACCAACCACCCGAAAGGAGATGTACCTATATGATACCATATAAGCAGCTCACTTTGGCAGAAGTTTTTGAAGATTGCCAAAATAAATTCGATAATGACAAATATCAGTTTCTTTCTCTACTTGACCAAACCATTAATCTTGATGAAATTGTTCCTGTTTCTTTTGTTCCTGATCTTATCAAAATTCACCCGTTTCAAACAAGATTTCCTGATGGACTTACGATCTATGTTCGATCACATGGTTGATATTACCGAACCGATTTGCCAAAAACTTGACCCTCATCTGGCGACTATGACTATCTTCGATACCTCTGGCATTGAAGCCCGGGTCACTGAAAATAATCAAAATACGCAAACCGTATTATCAAACAGTTAAAGGCTTTTGCAAAGGCAAACAACCTTGATAAAAGCTATGATCCTTATAAGGCTGCCTATGGCTCATCCGGATATCGTTGTGGAAAAGAATCTTCGTGCCTATCCCGGAGTTGAACGAGGTTCGACAGAATGGGAAGAAACATATAAAATCCGTGTAAACGTTGAAAAGTCCATCAACCACTTTAAAGAAGTCTATCCTTGTTTTCAGTCAGGATTGCGGACTTGTTTCGCAATTACCTAATAATACCGTTCTTTGATTTCCATTTTATCGTTATTTTTCACAATTTTCCAGCGATATGCTTATTTTTTCAGACACAAAAATCATCATCCCCACAGTGCTTTTGCCTATGAAAACGATGATCAGAAGTGCGCGATCAGGGGTTCGAACCCTGGACACCCTGATTAAGAGTCAGGTGCTCTACCAACTGAGCTAATCGCGCTTCTCTTAAGTTGTATGTCCTTTCCTTAAGACAAGAGTTATTATATAATAGTTCTTTCAGGAATGCAAGCACTTTTTTATTTTTTCAAAAAAAATATTTTTTTTTTGAATTATATCTACAATTTGCTAAAAAGACATGCTGAATCTCTGATGTGTATCCCCCCCGACAAAACAGAGACTCTTTCCTTTATCGGCATCTCTGCATATTCTGGTAGTCAAATCTCCAAGACTTCTTTCAGAGATCTCGAACGGATCCTTTACCAGCATCTCTACATATTCTGATAGTCAAAGGGCAGACGATCCAGTCGAACCGTCTGCCCTTTGATTTTTCTGACCTTTTCTAATTTTTTCAGTCTTTTATTCTGACGCTGTTTCTTCTTAAACATCCACACAGGGAATTATTATTTCTTTCCACCGATGACATTATCTACAAAGAAGTCCTGTGCAAGGATATCATCATCAGACATTACTTCTCCGTCTTTTACAAGTACATTTCCCTGATCGTCTTTCAGTTCTCCGGCATAAACCTGTACGTCACCATTGTTGATCTTCTCACGGAGTGCTTCAACTTTATCCTGAATTTCCTGTGGAACAAGGTCTTTATTGAACGGGCCAGTGCAGCACACTCTGCCTCCTTCATAATAGTTTGCTGAAATATCGATTGTTCCATCTGCTGTCTGTTTTTTCATGATATCCTCAAAGATCGGAGCCCAGTTCCATACAAAAGATGTAAGAACTGCCTTCGGAGCTGATGCCTGCATATCTACGTTATAACCGATACAGAATGCACCATTCTCTTCACAGGTCTGCGGAACAGCAGGTGAAGAAGCTTCCATTCCCATATATTTGATTCCATTGTCGATCAGTGTCTTGGCATTCTGAGATTCTACATCAAGATCATACCAACTGTCAGCCCAGAGTACCTGAACTTTGGCATCCGGATTTGCATATTTTGCGCCAAGTGCATAAGCATTGATTGCTGTACGGACAGATGCCTCATCCATACTTGCACAGAAGCCAAGCTGATTAGATCCTTCATTCATCAGTGCTGATAAGTAACCTGTCAGGAAATCTCCCTCATATCCACGGATCTGGAACTCAATGATGTTATCATAAACATCGTTACTCTGCTGTGCAAAGATAACATCCGGGTATTCCTGCTGAAGCTCTGCAAGGATTGCCGAATATCCCGCAGAACATCCGAAGATAATGTCTGCACCTTCATCTACAAGCTCTTCCACTGTAGACTCGATCAGGGATGTATCTTCCTCTGAGATCTCTTCCATTGTCAGAAGATTTGTCTTTGTATCGATTCCAAGATCCTCACAGGCTTTTACAAGACCTTCATGCATAGACTGAGCCCAGCCGCCATCATCAATAACGGAATATTCGATCTCACCGATCACCAGCTCCGATACATCTTTGGTTTCTCTGTCTGAACCGGATGATTTATCTTTTGAATCTCCATTAGATCCACATCCTGCCACAAGACTTGCTGTCAGGGCTGTTACCATTAATAAGCTAAGTAATTTCTTTTTCATTTTGTCCTCCTCTTTTTCCGGTTTTTATCAATCTTTTTATTTTTCTTTTCAGATCTTTTTACCGGCTTTCACGATCATAAGGTTTTGCAAGAGCTGCCGGCTCTGCGGTATGCTTCTTTCTGAAGTTTCCTGTTGAAAGTATAAATACGATCACAGTTGCAATGTACGGAAGCATACTGTATACCTCCGTTGGAACAGACGGCAGATAAATCTGCAGATTACTTCCGAGACAACTGATAAATCCGAAGAGCAATGCTCCCCACATCAGCATGACCGGATTCCGGGATGAAAATGCAACCAGTGCAAATGCGATCCAGCCTTTTCCGGCTGTCATTCCGCTGTTCCAGAAGTTTGTATTTGCCAGCGAAACGCACGCCCCGCTGATCGACATCATCATGCATCCGAAGATGATATAACCATAACGCATCGCAAATACATTTTCTCCCGCTGCGTCCAGTGCTGCCGGATTTTCCCCAACGCACGCAGCTTCAGTCCATATCTTGTCCTGTAAATATAGAACATAGATAATGGAATGATAAAGTACATTGCATATGTCAGAAGATTCTGTTTAAAGAAAATATCTCCAAGCACAGGAATCTTAGAAAGTACAGGAATTGCGATCTTTTCAAACTTCAGATTGGCAGCCACACCGGAAACATCTTTTCCAATAAATCCACTCAATCCTGTTCCAAATATCAGCATTGCCATACCACATACAGTCTGATCTGACTGCAGCGTTACGGTAAGGAATGCAAAGACAAGACCTAATGCAGCTCCGGTCAAAAGCACGACCAGAAATGAAAGGAACAGGTTCTGTGTATGAACCGCAGTGATATAACCACTGACTGCTCCCATCAGCATCACACCTTCAACGCCAAGATTCATGATACCTGCACGCTCTGAGAAGGTTTCACCGATTCCGGCATACATGACGGAAACTGCATAGACGATTGCTCCCGAACATAATGAAATGATTAATGCGATCATGCTTTCACCTCCTTATTTACAACAATCTTATAACGCTGGAAGAAATCTCCTGCAATCACAAAGATCATAACCGCTCCCTGGATCATTGTCGCGATCTGCGTCGGCACACCCATGATCTGCACTGTGGCACTGCTGTTCTGCAATCCGGCAAACAAAACCGACACGATCACGATCACCAACGGATTCAACCGGCTTAAGTAAGCAATCACGATTCCGGTATAACCGGCATTATTCGGCATCTGCTCCATGATTCTGTGGGATACACCGGCATACTGTACATAACCTGCCAGTCCTGCCAGCCCGCCACTGATTACCAGTGCCAGCAAAATATTGCGTTTGATATTGATTCCGGCATATCTTGCAGAATTCTGACTGCTGCGGATCACTGATAACTGATACCCGTCTGTTGTATACTTATATGCAAGGAAGATTACAACCGCCGCCACGATTCCAAGAATGATTCCGGCACTGATTCCATTGATCTCAGGGATCTCAAGTCCAACCGGGATTCTCTTCGTCTGACCTACATTCTGTCCCGGCATTTTCCATGACCAAGAACAAGGTAACTTAAGATGATCAGTGCAATGTAGTTGAGCATCAGAGTTGTAATACTCTCATTTACATTCCAGTATGCTTTCGGGATCGCACAGAGCAATGCCCAGAATGCTCCTCCGAGGAAACACATCACTGCCGGGATGATTCCGCCTCCGATACCGCGGATCTCTGGTCCGTAAAGTACAAAAAGCTCCACCGAAAAAATGGCTCCCATGGCGTACTGTCCTTCTGCACCGATATTATTCAGATTCATTTTAAATGTCAGTGCCACACCAAGTCCGCAGAACATCAGTGGCAGGCTGGCATTGATCATTTTGCGGATTCCTTTTCCTGAAAGGAATACTTTATTGAGCATCTTCCGTAAACTTCCAGCGGATTGAACCCAACTGATGCAATGATAATTCCACAAAATGCAAATGCGATCAATGGGGGGATGGACGTAAGTACGATACGAATCGTACTTACTGATTCTCTTTTTTCTAAACGTAGTTTATTTCTCATAGTGTTCACCTGACATCAGCCTTCCTATCGTATCGTAATCTGCTTCTTTGCGGTCGATGACTGCCATCATCTCACCGGAACAGAGTACTCCGATCCGGTCCGACATCTGAAACAGTTCATCCAGTTCCTCTGAAATAAGAAGCACAGCAACACCTTTCCTGCACTGTTCCAGAAGAATCTCATGAATGGCTTCTGCCGCACCGATATCCAGTCCTCTTGACGGATAGACTGCGATCAGAAGAACCGGATCTCCTCCGATTTCTCTCGCAACTAACAGCTTCTGCTGATTTCCTCCTGACATCAGGGACACCGGACTTTTATCTCCGGCAGTCTTGATATCGTACCGTTTAATTTCTTCCTGTACGGTATCGTGGATCACTTTTTCTTTAAAATATGATGTCTGCTGAATTTCGGCAGATCAAATTCTTTCAGAATACGGTTTTCTTCCATATTCATTCCCGGAACCAGTCCCATGCTCAGTCTGTCTTCCGGAATGAAGCCTACTCTTTTTCTTCACGCGTGCTTTTGCACCCTGTGTTGTCACGTCTTCCCCGTGAATGGTGATGGTTGCCTACTACTTTTCTCAGTCCGGCAACAGCCTCTGCCAGTTCTTTCTGACCATTTCCTGCAACCCCTGCGATTCCAAGAATTTCTCCTGCATGGATATCCAGTGACACATTTTTGATTGCCATCAGATCTCTGTCATTTTTTACAGACAGATTTTCCAATTTCAGTACAACTTCCTCTCTGCATGTGCCACCTTCATTTTTATGAGGGCTTTAATTCACGTTCTCCTACAACTGCTTTTGTCAGGCGTTCTACAGTTGCTTCTGATGCCGGCATGGTATCTTCCACCTCACCGCCTTTTAATACGGTGATGCGGTCAGCAAATTCCATAACTTCATTCATTTTATGGGAAATAACCACTACGCTCTTTCCACTGTCTGCCATCCGACGCAGCACACGGAACATTTCCTTTGCTTCCTGTGCGGTCAGAACTGCGGACGGCTCATCAGAATCAGGATCTCTGCCCCACGACAGAGCAGTTTGACGATTTCAACTCTCTGCTGCTCTCCGACAGACAACTGCCAGATCAACGCAGACGGGTCTACATTCAGATGAAACTCAGAAGACCATTTTCCGATCTGTTCTTCCATTTCTTTTTATTGAGGATCAGCTTACAGTCCGGCATATACAGAAATACATTTTCTGCTGCCGTCAGAGTCGGGATCAGGCGGAAATGCTGATGTACCATTCCTATTCCCATATCGACTGCATCTTGCTCGGTGAACGAATGGAAACTTTCTTGCCTTTATAATAGATTTTTCCATGGTTCGGCTTGTAGATTCCATTCAAAATGTTCATCAGTGTACTTTTACCTGCACCATTTTCCCCGAGGAGTGCATGAATCTCCCCGGGATACAGTGTCAGATCTACATCTTTGTTGGCGGTCACACTTCCGAATTTCTTTGTGATCCCACGCATTTCAAGAATAGGTTCTTTCATTTGTTCTTTCTCCAATGCTTATGCTTCAACCGGTATAAATGAAAATGTCGTTACATCAAATAATCCCATATCTGTCAGTTTTACTTCCGGGATTACTGCAAGAGACATAAAGCAAAGAGTCATAACCGGCTCTACATCTCCGGCGATTCCAAGCTCTTCATATGCTTTTGCATGAATTGCGGTCAGCTTTTCATCTACCCATTCTCCGCTCTGATCGCTCATCAGACCTGCGATCGGCATTGGCATGCTTTCCAGTACTTTTCCTTCTCTTACAAGAACCATTCCACCCTCCTGGGCGATCAGGCTGTTCACCGCAAATTCCATCTCTTCGTCACTGACTCCGACAACAATGATGTTGTGAGAATCATGAGCGATAGACAGGGCAACTGCTCCGGCTTTGATTCCGTAACCTTTCAGGAATCCACAAGCTACATTTCCTGTTCCCTGGTGTCTTTCCACTACGGCTACCTTTACGATATCTTCTTCCGGATTTCTTACAAATTCACCATTCTCATCCAGTTGGATCTCTGCTGTATCTTTGGCAGTTACTACACCACCCGGAAGGATCTTGATGACATTCACTTTATTAGATTTTAAATGCATTTTGAATTTCTCTGCTGAGAAATCTTTTACAATCACACTTCCCTTTACTGTGGAGATATCATAACGTTTGATCTCCGGGAGATACTTTCCTTCCTCTGCGACCAACGCACCCTGGATGAATACACGGTTCACATGGAAATCTTTCAGATCATCCAGAAGAACTACGTCTGCACGGTATCCCGGTGCAATGGCTCCTCTGTCTTTCAAGTCAAAAGCACTCTGCTGCATTCAGCGTTGCCATACGGATCGCTGTCACTGCATCCAGACCTTCTTCTACACAGATACGCAGATGATTGTCAAGATGTCCTTCATGAAGGATCGTCTTCGGCTGACGGTCATCGGAGCAGAGCAGACATCTTCTGCTGTTCTCAGGTGTCACACCCTGGATCAGTGTACGGAGATTATGGCAGGCAGAACCCTGACGGAGCAGGATATACATACCACGGTCAAGACGGTCATTCATCTCTTCTACAGTAGAGCATTCATGATCTGCTGCAATTCTTGCTGCGGCATAAGCATTCAGGTCTTTTCCTGCAATTCCAGGTCCATGTCCGTCAACGAATTTTCCTTCTCTTTTTGCTACGATGATCTTATCAAGATCACTGTCTGCTGCATTGATCACACTGGAAAATTCATGAACTCACCGAGTCCTGCGATTCCTTCTCTTGTAATAGGCTCTTTCATTGCCTCTGCATCAATAACTGCTCCTGAATGTTCCCATGGAGTTGCCGGTACACAGGATGGTAATTCATACTTCACATCCAGCACTGTATTCTCGGCTGCCTTCATCATATAATCCAGACGATTCCACATACATTTACGATTTCATGTGGATCTGCCATGATCGTTGTTCCACCATGTGGTACAAGGAGACGTCCGATCTCCTCCGGACATACATAGGAAGACTCGATATGGATATGGCTGTCAATAAATCCCGGTGCGGCATATCTTCCCTCTGCATCGATCACTTCTTTTTCCTTCGTACTCTCCGATTCCTGCGATCTGATCGCCGGAAATGGCAATATCACCTTTCTGGATTTCACCAGTAAATACGTTTACCACTTTACAGTTCTTGATAACAAGGTCAGCCGGGATTCTTCCTGCTGCCGTGTCGATCAGTTTTTTAATTCTGCTTTCATTGTTGCTGCATCTTTCATAATTAAACAGCCTCCTCCTTCTCTCTTTTTTATTTTCCCTCCCGGATGCTCCCACACCCGGTCGGGACTTCATAATTATAATTACTTTTCACGTACTGCAAGTACCGGCTCAAACGTTGTCAGATTTACATAATCAACCTATCCCTACATCTGTGATCGCATAATCCGGGATTGCTGTAATCGGCAGGAAGAACATATACATCATCGGATTCGGCAGATCTGAACCAAGGCTTCTTGCTGCCTGGTCGATCTTTTTCTTCCTGTGCCCTGATCTCTTCCGGTTCAGCATCACTTACGATTCCTCCAACCGGAAGCGGAAGGAACTCTACGATCTCGCCATCTGCAACAACGACCTGTCCGCCGCCCTGCTCGATCACATAGTTTGCTGCGATAGACATATCTTCTGCACTGACTCCCATAACAACCAGGTTGTTATCATCCGGTGCTGCTGAAGAAGCCATTGCTCCTTTTTTCAGTTTCCAGCCTGAACAAAATGCAAGAGATTTATTTCCATTTCTTCCGAAACGCTCCAGTACGGATACCATTGCAACATCCTGTTCCGGATCCGGCTGTACGATACCGTCTTTTACCTGAAGGACAACATCTCTTCTCTTGCGGACAAATGGTCCTTTTGACATCCATTGCAAGGACATCTGCCTCTCCGTTCTGGATGCTTGTCTTATATTCAAAATCTTCTTTTTGTCGTAAGCTTACACTTTAATGCACCTTTTAATACGCTGCTTCTTGCCGGTGCTTTCAGGTCATAAGTCAGCTTGTGGTCTTCCGCTACCATCTTACCATTTGTCATGACTTTGCATACTTCAAATTCTTCAATGCTTTTTACGAACAGGATATCTGCGATTCTTCCCGGGCAGATGGAACCGATCAGATGATCGATACGGTAAGCCTCGGCACTGTTGATCGTTGCCATCTGAATGGCTGTCATCGGCTCAACACCTGCCTTGATCGCAAGACGTACTACATTATCAAGATGTCCTTTTTCAAGGATATCTGTTGCGGTTACGTCATCTGTACAGAAGCTGACTCTTCTTGCAAAAGCTGGATTTACTTCTGTCACCGCTTTGATATTTTCCTCAAGGAAATGTGTTACACATGACTCACGGATCAGCATGTGCATTCCCTTTCTCATTTTCTCTACTACTTCTTCGTGTGTGTAGCTCTCATGGTCAAGACGAACACCTCCACAAAGATAACCATTCAGATCATTACCTACTGCCATTGGTGCACATCCAAAGACCGGAAGACGGTTCTTAGAAGCTTCTACGATTGCTCCAAGTGTATCTTCATCTTCCTCCTGCAGGAACTCACGTACCGTTTCCCATACTCCATAGCACTCCGGCCATTTCTGTACTTCTTTGTGAACTTCTTCTGTGAAGTTAAATGCAACGGTTGATTTCGGGATCGTGTATGGTGTCTTATAAGGAGCACCCCAGAACACTTTCAGCGGACTCTGCTTCATCTCGGCAAGTACTTCCTGAAGTCCCTCCAGTCCTGAAACAGAAATGTATTCGTCCAGTCCTGAGATCATGCTGGTTGTTCCTCTCGGTACAACTGCCTTTGCATAACTTGTAATACTCATCTTGCTGCACTCACTGTGGATATGTCCGTCGATCATACCCGGTGTCAGATAATATCCTGTAGCATCAATGATCTCTGTCTCTATCCAATGTAATCTTCTACATCACCTACTGCTACGATCATATCATTATATACTGCAACATCTGCAGGATAGATCTCGCTTGACATTACATTTACCAGTTGTCCGCCTTTGATCACTTTGTGAGCCGGAACTTTTGCACGGCCTGCACGAATCAGTTCTTTGAGTGTCTCTTTTTGTCCTTTCCATACCGGGGACCTCCTTATACTTTTTGAAAATATGAGAAGCACGCTTTACGGGTTTCTCAGGTTATCGTGCACCTGCCAGGGTCTTGCTCAGACACAGACTCTGATCTGTCGCTCACGTAAATAAAAAGATACATTGACCGAATCATCGGCTGAACAGGTTTCCCGTCCTGCAATGCATCTTTGAAGAATTTTCAACTTTATATAATTAGAGCCGGCAATGATCCCTGAAGATCATAACCTACAATGTAGATAATAAGCATATTTCCGGCTCTTATATTTTCTTCGTTACATTGATAAGTGGGGCTAATAATTTTTATGATGCCAGGGTCAAAAGGTCTAAGCCCACATGAGCTTGCTCATAGGTGGGTGAAAGACCTTTGACCCCCCCGATATGAGCATAAAAGTGGGATGATAATCCCACTTTTCTACCGATCATATTCATCCAGGAAATGGTGTTTCACTCCCTTTTTTTATACGCTACGATCGTATCCAGATTCACGTTCTCCACACTCTTGAAAATGTTGCCCTCTACAAACGGATTCACCTTTTTCAGTCTTGCGATCAATTCTTTTGTCTCCATCCTCTTAGACTGATTTTCCTCGTTATTACATGTTGTACAAGTATCTGTAAATTTACATGCGCACTGAATAAACCGAAGATCGTTGTAATCTCTCCATGCCTTAATATCATCCTCACGCATAAGATATATCGGACGAATCAATTCCATCCCCTCAAAGTTCGTACTGTGAAGTTTCGGCATCATAGTCTGGACCTGCGCTCCGTAAAGCATTCCCATAAGAATCGTCTCGATAACATCATCATAGTGATGTCCAAGAGCAATCTTGTTGCAACCCATTTTCTGTGCATGACTGTAAAGATAACCACGCCTCATTCTTGCACATAAATAACATGGGGATTTTTCTACATTGTATACAGATTCAAAAATATCTGACTCAAAAATCTCGATCGGAATCTCCAGTCTTTTCGCATTTTCCTCGATTACCTGTCGGTTTGCCGGACTGCTACATCTACACTGTATTTTCCTCTGCTGCAGCAGATCACCAGCTTTTTGGAGAAATCTATTTTCTCATTTCCCTCAATCTCCTCTGTTGCCACAGCAACTGCTCCCGGAATCGCTCCGTGACCGATCTCCGCCTCATCTCTGATATCAATAATCTGATAACTGTCCGGATTCATCCTGTTCAGTTCTTCTATTGAAATACTCATCGCTCTCTCCTGCCCTGTCTTCCCGGTTTTTTAATCTTCTTCCTGCATATGACCGGTTCCATTCTTCGTTCTTTTTCCTTGTTCTCTATCTTCTTAACCGTATCTTATTTTTTTGATACCTGTGCAAGATCTTTGATCACTTCACCTGCAATGATCAGCCCTGCAACCGATGGCACAAATGCCACACTTCCCGGAATATCTCTTCTCTCCGTACATTTATGCTCTGCTCCTGGCGGACAGATACAGTTTGTCCGACAACTGATCGACATATCCTCCAGCGGTCTTGTCGGCTGCCCTCTGAGTAAACGACTTTCAATTTCTTCACGCCACGCTTTTTCAGCTCCCGACGCATCACTTTCGCCAGTGGGCAGACTTTCGTTTTGTAAATATCTGCTACACGGAATGCACTTGCATCCAGCTTGTTTCCGGCTCCCATACTGCTGATGATCGGAACATTTTTTCTCTTTGCACTTCATAACCAGTTCGATCTTTGCCGTCACAGTGTCCACTGCGTCAACCACATAATCATATTCTTCAAATGGAAAATCGTCTGCATTCTCCGGCAGAAAAGAAACACTTGTGCATCGTCACTTCTGCCTTTGGATTAATCTCCAGGATTCGTTCTTTCATAACATCCGTCTTGTATTTTCCCACTGTTTTTCGCGTTGCTATGATCTGGCGGTTCAGATTCGTAAGGCATACCTTGTCGTCATCGATCAGATCAAATGCTCCAACTCCGCTCCTCACCAGTGCTTCACAGACATAACCGCCTACTCCGCCTATTCCAAAAACCGCAACCTTTGCATTTGCCAGTCTGTCCATTGCTTCTTTTCCGAGAAGAAGTTCTGTTCTTGAAAACTGCGTCAACATATTTTGTTACTCCTTATCCTGTCCTGCTAAACTTTTTCTTCTATAATTAAATATCTTTTTTTCTTCACACCTTAAAAGCAGGCTGTATTATATACCAGACTGATAGGTTTGTCAATGATATGCATCTTTTCTCGAACCATCTGATCCTGCCGCTGTTTACAAACTTCCGTATTGAACAACGACCTGTTATTCACCGGTCTCTGATTTCCAACTCAGTTCATGGAGATGCCCGTTCAGATTCATTCCCTCAAATCCGTTCTGTCTTAATGCCTCATATAACACGATCGCAACCGAATTCCCAAGATTCAGTGAACGGATATCTCCGATCATCGGAATCCTCATACAGTCTTCTTCATGATCTACAAGAATCTCTTCCGGGATTCCGGCACTTTCTTTTCCAAACATAATATAACAATCCTGTTCGTAATCCACTTCTGTATAGACCTTATGTGCCTTTGTAGTTGCCATATAAATCTTCGCTCCCGGATTTTTTATCCATAAAATCCCGGTAATCAATATAAGTCGTCACATCCAGATGTTCCCAGTAATCCATCCCCGCACGCTTCAGGGATTTTTCATTAATTCGGAAACCAAGCGGTTCGATCAGATGAAGTTTTGTTCCTGTCGCAACACAGGTTCTTCCGATATTTCCTGTATTTGCCGGGATCTCCGGCTCAAAAAGTACGATATTAAGCATGTTCTTTCCACCACCTTGCCAGTTCATCCGCTGCCGGTCTGTCCAGATACCGGGTTTCTTCTCCATTTTTATCACTCTTGCATTCTGATCTTTCATGCATCCCAGCCGTACTGCTGATACACCCTGCTCTGCAAGACATGCGATCACTTCTTCACTCTGCCCTGTTACAAGTAAAAAACTTCCGGCTGAAGTCATCAGATAAGGATTCAACTGATAAAATTCACAGATTTCTACCGTTTCCTGCTTCAGTGCAATCTTTGAAAAATCAATATCAAATCCGGTCTGCAATTCTTCGCCCAGCTCCCATAATGCTGCCAGGATTCCGCCACTTCCGATCTGCCTGATGTCGGAAACCTGTTCTTTACAGAGAGGATCTGATCCGGGAGAACCAGCTTTTCCCGCAGAAGTTTCGCCTTTTCCAGGAAAGCCGGAACAAATCTTGTCCCCAGATCCTCCTCTGACTCATCTAAAATACGCAGCGTCCCTTCCAGTCCGGCATAACCACAGAGAAGGAGCTCCTGTCCTGCCACAGTCATTTCCTGCTCTCTAATTGCAGTCGATTTCTTCTCCCCCGACCGCAGTTGCCGTTACTACCATCTGCGTCACGAAAGAACTCGTTTCCACCTGTATCTGACAGATTTCAAGATTCATTTTTTTGCAAAGCTCTCCTACTGTATCTGTCAGATGCTTTACATCTTCTTCCTGCATCTGCTCCGGCAGGATTGCATGAATGGAAACGCCTTCTGCCATAACTTTCTGTGAAGCAAGCTCACCTGCTGCTTTTATGACTGCGTATGCTCCGACGTTCGCATTTTTCCCACCGGCAGATGCTGTACTCCACACAGTCATCCGTCCTGTTTCGATCTTCTGATCTTGTTCTGTCTTCTGATCTTGTTCTGTCTTCTGACTTTGCTCCGTCCTCTGGATCTGCTGTTCCAGTTCTGCACATTTCTGTTCCCATGCCATTTTTCCAACGGTACACTGCTTTTTTTTCAGCGGTTTTCTCACGGAACGATTCCATGCTGCCTGCGTAATCTTTTCCTAATCTCATTTTCCCCTTGCCTCTTCCTATATAAGATACGGAATCACCATGGTCGCAACCATAGCAAGAATCACTACAAGAATAATTACTGAGATCAGTCTTCTTACTTTCTTATCATAAAAATTCATTTTTATTTCCTTTCCATGTTCACTAAAATATTTCTCATTATACCATTATCTTATTATGATGCCAGGGTCAAAAAAAGGTCTAAGCCCACATGAGCTTGCTCATAGGTGGGCGAAAGACCAGGAACCCGCCCCAATATGAGCATAAAAGTGGGATGATAATCCCACGATATGCGAAGATTGGGCAGGATTGTGGGAGTGCGTAGCACGGAGCAATCCGTAGGCATCAAAGTCGGGGGCTTTTGACCCCGACATCTTATTCATTAGAAAAGCATACTTCATAAGTTGCCGCATTCTGACTCAGCCGGCTTCTATTCCTGTAATCAAAGAGAAGATATTTTCCGTCAATTTTTTCAAGATGCGTCATCTTGCGGAGCTGCCTTGCATCAAAGCCGTCATATTCTTTCAAGTATCTGTGGGTTTCTGTCTCTTCCTGTAAAATGCAGTCATCTCTTCTTTCGTGACCTGGTTCTCCCCTGCAAATGCCGGACGATTTTTTACATTTTCCCGCAAATACAGATCCAGCGTCAGCCACTCTCTGTAGCTGTCTGCACGATCCGGAATCTGCGTCCTGATAAACTGCCACAGATTTTCATACCGTGCCAGCCGGGAATGGTTGATCCCGAACAGTCCATTTTTTCATAATATTCCCCCAGCTCCACATACAGATCAAACGGAGACGGGAACTCCTTCACAAGATGCTCCATCGTATTCGCAAACTGCCCGCTGTTATAGTGTACTTCCACCATCTCTTCTACTTTTTTCAGACGGATCACATCCCCATACGGGAGCCAGTCGGTAAACAGTACTTCATAAGGCGGACGATCCTGCCACACCAGTCCATACGCTTCTGCATTATCATACATAAAAGAACCGTGAAGTACTTTCAGGAATCCAAGCTGCAACTGATCCGGATGCATTGCATATACATCATTAAATGAATGTCCGAAACTCTCATAATTCTCATAAGGAAGTCCTGCTATCAGATCCAGATGTTGATGCACATTTCCTTTTCTCTGATCCGCTCTACTTTCGCACGTACCTTTTTCAGATCCATTGTTCTGTGAATCTCCCGGATCGTCTCCGGGTTGGCAGACTGATTCCGATCTCCAGCTGGATCAGTCCGGACGCATCCTGCGGATCAGTTCGATTTCCTCCTCATTCAGAAGATCTGCTGCCACCTCAAAATGAAAATTTGTAATGCCTTTATCATGCTCCGTTATATACTTCCAGATCGCCATGGCATGGTCATGCTTACAGTTAAATGTCCTGTCCACAAATTTGACCTGCGGCACTTCATGATCGATAAAAACTGCAATTCTTTTTTTACCAGTTCTATCTTTCTGAACCTGAGACATTTATCTATGGAAGAAAGACAGTAACTGCAGGAAAATGGACATCCTCTGCTGGACTCATAGTAAATGATCCTGTTCTGAAAATCTTCGATATGTTCATATACAAAAGGGTACGGTACTCAGATCCAGGATCGGACGGTTCTCAGTTTCAATTATTTCCCCATTCTCATCCCGGAACATCAGACCCTCAATATCTCTGAGCTGCTTTCTTTCCTTTAATTTCCCATAATATGCAACCAGTTCTGTAAAAGACTCTTCGCCCTCGCCTTTCATGATCCCCTGCACCATCGGATAGTTTTCCAGCACCTCCCTGGCATTGTAGGAGACTTCCGGGCCTCCCAGCCAGATGGCAGTCTTCGGAAGGATCTTTGCGGTCTCCCGGAGGATTTGTCCCACCTCCGTTATATTCCACAGATAACAGGACAGGCAGAGTACATCCGGGTTTCTCCGGTAAGGATCCGTCAGGATCTCATCAAACGGCTGATTGATCGTATATTCCGCAATGGCAATCTCACTTTCAGGATACCTTTCTTTTGCATAAGCTCTCAGACAGTATACCGCTAAATTGGAATGAATATATTTTGCATTGACTGCAGCAAGTAAAACTTTCACTCTCTTCCTCCCATTTGTAGATACCAGGGTCAAAGGTCTGACACCACATGTGCTCGCACACTAGTGGTAGAATGACTTTGTGACCCTGCCCCAATATGAGCATAAAAGTGGGGCGTAAGCACCACGATATGCGAATGTTGGGTAGGGGATTGTGAGAGCACGTAGTGCGTAACAATCCGTAGGTATCATAGTCGAGGGCTTTTTTGACCCCGACATCATTTGTATATTTTATCAACAGTACCCTATTATACTATTTTTTTGTTCAAAAATCATCCATATCCGTTGACATTTTTCTAAATAGCCTGTAAAATATTGATTCGTGCAGCCGGGGGTGGTAGCGGTACCTTGAACCTGCAATCCGCTATAGCAGGGGTGATATTGTGCAGAGGGCGAAAGCTGGCAGAGCTGCCCCCGATAAGTGACGTTGATGTCCGGGTCTTACGCGACGGGAATCTGTGAACCGTGTCAGGTCGGGAACGGAGCAGCACTAAGCAGAACCTTCCGGCGCCGTAAGGGGCGCCTGGGCTGAGTCAACTGTCGGGGTAACGTCTGTTGTCCAGTTCGAAGCACAATGCACTTTTAGTAACAATGAATGGAATAGAATATTGGTTATATTGGAAACGATACATTCCCCGGAATGATGAACGAACAACACGATTCTGTTACGCTTATTATCTCAGGAGGTTTTTTTATGCCCAAAAATAAGTTTCAAGATGTAATTTTTACGATTATCATGGTATTTGTCATGGTTTATGTGATGATCTGCTACAATATCGCACTGAACATCGGCGGTATGAAGAATGAAGTATTTTTAAGTGCTTTCCACGAACTTGTCATCATGGGACACTTGCATTTATCCTTGATTTCTTTCTTGTAGGACCATTTGCCAAAAAGAAAGCTTTTTTCGATCATAAATCCAGAAAGAGACAACCCGTTTATGATCGTGCTTGCAATTTCTGTCGTATCGATCATCGGTATGTGTCCGCTGATGAGCCTGGCTGCGACCCTGCTTTTCAAAAAAATGCAGGAAGTCAGTTTATTGCCGTATGGCTTGAGACGACCGCATTGAATTTCCCAATGGCATTCTTCTGGCAGCTTTGCTTTGCCGGTCCATTTGTCAGAAAGGTATTCGGACTCTTATTCAGAGAAAAGTGATTTCTTTTTTCATTTTCTGCTTCGCACGAAGCTCTCTGAAAAATTGCTTCATCATCAGGCTGCATTCTTCTTCTAAGACTTTGGTCTTTACTTCAGCCTGGTGATTGAATGCCTGCACATCCAAAAGATTCAGCACCGATCCGGCACAGCCTGCCTTTGATTCATGCAGCCCACCACCACTCTTGGAATCCGGGACTGGATGATCGCACCGGCACACATCTGACATGGCTCCAGTGTCACATAAAGAGTACATTCTTCCAGCCGCCAGTCACCCAGCTTTTTGCTGGCTTTTTTTATTGCGGAAATTTCTGCATGAGCAAGCGGACTTTTATCTGTATTGCGGCGGTTGTATCCACGGGCAATGATTTTTCCCTCATGGACGATCACGCATCCGATGGGGGTTTCTTCTAAGGCATATGCTTTTTTGGCCTGCTTCAACGCTTCTTTCATATATTTTTCATCCCGCATTTCAGCTTCTGATTGATTCTGCATTTCAATTTCTGATTGATTTTGTAATTCAGTTTCTGATTCATTCTTTAATTGTTCCATAACGGCTTCTCCTCTCACTCCATTCTTTCATAACATTCCCGGCTTTTATTTCTTTGTTCTTTTTTTCTGCTCCTTTTGAATACATTATACGAAAAAGACAAGATGAAAGGTATTTTATGAACCAGGGTATTTATTATCTCTATGAATATGAAACCGGGCAGCGAAAAAGGAATCTTGGATTTTTACAGATTTCCCATCAGTACCGCTCCTGTATGATGACACTTCATCTGAAAAGTCTGTCACTCTCTCCCGGAACGGCACTGGAACTCCATGGATTTTATAACAAAGACAGGGATCTCATCCATGCTCCCTGTGCAATCCTGAACTATTCCGGTGGAAGTATTGCGACCCGGTTATCTATATCTGAGTCATTATTTCCCTGCGGGAAATCTTTTCCGGACTTGAAGGCTTTCTTCTTTTACCGGAAGGGAAAGCAGAACCACTCTTCTGGGCTGCCTCAGTTAATGCACTTCCTGTTGGTTTTTCACTGATTTCTGCCGAAGAACTGTCCCGGTCACCTGAAGAAGTTTCTCCTGTGGAATCGTTTCCGTCACCTGAAGAAGTTTCTCCTGTGGAATCGTCTCCGTCACCTGAAGAAGTTTCTCCTGTGGAATCGTCTCCGTCACCTGAAGAAGTCTCCGTTCATGCCGCAGAAATCAAACCGGAGGAAAGCGAGACAGTCGAAACTACTGGATCTGAAACTGCGGAGACCAGTTCTGAAACTGTCACTTCCGCTCCTACGACTGAGTCTGTGAAATCTGACATTGATTCTGCGGAGTCTGCCGGGACTCAGCCTGTTACTTCCACAAAGGCAGTCAGATCTGTTGATCCCGGTGATTCTGTCCATCTTGCTACTACAGCTACAGCCGGACCAAGAATGCCGCCCCAGTTTCTGATTCCGATGACACGAAACATACCACATCCTCTGTTACAGCACGCAAGATCACGCGGGCAGAGTTATCCACACTCCCGAGGAAATTCTGGTCACTTGCCAACAATAGTTTTCTTTTACATGGTTATTATAATTATAACCACCTCCTTCTGGTCGAAGAAGATGGTCATATATGGCTTTGGCGTTCCCGGCATTTATGATGCCCGTGAGGCTCGTGCTGCGGATCTGTTCGGTTTTCCTCAATTTACCAGTTCTTATGTATCCGTTCTTGAACTGGGAGATGATGAGCGGAACAACGATGCACTTTTCGGACACTGGTGCCGGTATCTCGCCACTAAATAATCCCGTTCATTTCCTGATACAGACGCTTTGCATAGCTGTCTGTCATTCCGCAGACATAATCTGTCACCAGAAGCAGGCGGAGATATAATTTCTCTGTCCTGCTTTTTCCCTGTGACTGCAGCCTGTAGGCGGTCTTATAATTATCAGAAATAAAGGATACCATACGGCTGTCCAGTGAATCCTGTTCGCTGTCCGTATTGTAATACAACACAGAACTTACAAGACGGTTCATCAGGAAATCCAGGATCGTATATTCTGCAAGCTCCATTTTATAAATCTGTCTGGATGAAAAACTTTCCGGTAAGCAAGATCTCCGAGCAGATTCATCAGCTTTTCTGCAAATGTCCCATAAAAAGATCCTGTCCGAATGTTCCGGCCATAATAGCTTCATAATTAGAAGTAAATCCATAGGTCACACAATTTAGTACAAATCCCTGCACACTGATGATCCAGTTCTTCACTGCGTATGCTTCAGGACTGCTGACCTGCTTCTCCACACCCTCTGATATAACTGCCGGAGTTTTGTCGCCGGTTTGAACGGAGAATCTTCCGTTTCCTTTTCCAGCACTACAAGCTCACTCTCAAGCTGATGATACGAAATAAATCCTTTCACAAAAGCATCCTCAATATCTGCCGTCTTATAAGCGATATCGTCTGCCGCTCCAAAATATATGTCAGCGGATGACGGTTATTTCCCGCTCCTGTCGCTTTCTGTGATCCTGTGGAACAATTCTTCATCTGCAAGATAATATCCCATCTTTTTGTCCTTGATATTTCCACTCTCTTTATCGATCCCGGTGGATGGAACAGGATATTTGATCATGGTATTCAGTAACGCATAGGTCAGATTCATTCCATGTTCGTCAACCAGATAGTGCAGCTTTGATACAAGCCTAAGTGCCTGTGCATTTCCTTCAAAATGATAGAAATCCTGCTTCATCTGTTCTGTCAGAAGATCTTCTACTCTTTCACCTTCAAACTTCAGTTCCGGCAGATTTCGTATAAACCACTCCCGGATGGCAGATTCTCCATAATGACCAAACGGTGGATTCCCGATATCATGAATCAGTCCCGCACACTGAAGGATATGCGAGATATCTTCCTTCATCTGCGGGGTAAATCCACTGTCTTTTTATATTTTAAAATACTTTCTCCAATATTCTGTCCCAATGACTTTCCAAGAGAAGATACTTCCAGCGAATGTGTCAGTCTTGTCCGTACAAAATCGCTCTGATCCAGAGGAAATACCTGTGTCTTATCCTGCAGTCGCCTAAATGACGCACTGCCGATGATTCTGTGATAATCTTTTTCGAATTCACTCCGCAGATCATTTGGACCTGTATTTTTCACTGCTTTTCCCGCTCTCTTCGCGGTGATAATAATGTACTCCATTCCATATCCTGTATCTCCCCGGCCTGATTTTAGTCTAAATAAATCGGTGGCTCGTATGCCTTTCCAAGCAGCACTTTCTTCCGCTCCTGGTATCCGAGGAATGCCCATTCCGTCATATCTGTCCATTTATGAATCGTTCTGTCGTAAACCTGAACATATCCGATCCTTGTCGGATGCATACGCACACTGTTGGACTGATATTCTTTTCCGGTATATGGATTCACATCTCCAAGCTCACGGTCTTCCTCTTCATCAGCATGCGGGATCACCGGCTGGAATTCAGCCTCTCCCTGCTGATATTCGGCATCGCCCTGTTCATATTCCGGCTCATATCCGGCATCATTCTGCTCATATCCGGTATTTTCATATGCTGCCTCTCCTGATATCCTTCAGATGCATATTCCGGCTGTCCGTATTCTTCCTGCTCTTCATAGGAACTGTATCCTTCATCTGCAGCATTATTTTCCTCTGCACGATACGGTTCTTTTTCCTCTTCTGCATAAGTCTGAGTTGCTTCTACCGGTGCAGGCTCTTCTTCCACTGCCTTTTTCTTTCTTGAAAAGAAATTCAATCCTCTGAATTTTTTCTTTCTTAGGCTTCTCCAGTTCTTTCTTGATTTCTTCGACCGGCTCTCCTGCCCTTACATTTTCTTCCAGATCTGAAAGTTCCTTATGGATATCATACAACTCGCCGATTGTCATATCACGCTCATCCTCACCCATTGTTTCAGGATGCAGCGGCTCCACCTGGATTGCAGGTGTTCTGTCTGCATAAATCTGTTCTGTTTCATAGTCTGAATCAGACTCCGCATCTGTTGAATAAGCTGAAACCTGCTCTGCGTCTGTTGAATAAGCTGACTCTTCTGCCGCTGAATATACCGGAGCTTCTTCCTCTGGAGAATATGCCGTCTCTTCCTCATAAACCGGGGCTTCCTCTGTATCTGCTGTCTCTTCCTCTACAGGTTCTGCTGCAATCTCCTGAGCCATAACTGCCTCTTCTGATTCTTCCGGCTCTGACGCAACTTCCTGAACCATAACTGCCTTTCTTCTGATTCTTCCGGCTCTGACGCAACTTCCTGAACCATAACTGCCTTCTTCTGATTCTTCCGGCTCTGACGCAACTTCCTGTGCCACAGTTGTCTCTTCTGCCCTCTGTTGATTCTGTCGGCTCTGCTTCATCGGATCTTTATCAAAGAACAGATCCAGTTCTAACTGTTCCGGCACTCCCTCATCGGAAATGTGCTTCTTATGAGCCTTTGGTTTCTGCTCATATCTTACAACAGTTTCGCCCTGCGTCTCTTCGCTCTCTCCTTCAGCTACCATAATACTTAAATGAAACTGACATCCCAGAATCTGTGCGATCATTCTCATATCCTGCTCCCGGAAATTATCTCTTCCAAGCCGCTGCGTCAGATTCTGACGGGACATCTTCTTTCCTGTCTCTTTTTTCGATCGTCTCTGCCAGTTCTTTGATCGTCATTCCTTTTCTTCCAAGAATAATCTTGACCTGTTCACCAAATGTTAAGTCTTCCATTTTGCTCCTCCCTATGTACTCCTCTTATACTCCTCAGTCTTTGATTTCCCATTGGTATCGACAGTCTTATTTTCGCCTGCCCCCTGTTTATCCATCAATCAGCCTGAAGATATTCTTCCAAGGTGATCCCCTGCTCAGTTATCTTTTGGCCGCTTCTTTTCCTACATAACGATAATGCCACGGTTCATAAACAATCCCCGTTACATTGGATTTATCTTTGAAACCGCAGAATAATCCATATTCCTGACAATGTGCCATCAGCCATTCCTGCTCGGCTGTATCTCCCTGCTTATCATCCAATCCGGTATACTGTCCGGAAATAATGTCCACCGCAAGTCCTGTCGCATGTTCACTTATAGTGCCGGAACTGCCACAGATTTCTTCGTCTCATCATAAGCATCCAGTGGACTGTATCCTTTACTGATCCAGTCTTTCATTGTCGTATCAAACACTTCCCGCTTGCGATCATAAGACCGGTATGCTGATGTCACATATAAATACAGCCCCGCCTGTCTCGCATCTGCGATCATCTGCTCCAGCTCTCCGTAAATTCTTGTATCCACTGAGCACTTCTCATCCAGCTTTGTCAGAGATGCCGGTGTATAGTCTTTCGCCAGCGGATACTCTTCATTTACAAGTGCAAGCATCCAGTTCTCTGAATCTTCCTTCAGCCGGACTGCGGGTGCTTCTTTTATTTCTTTTGCAATCTTCCAGTTATTTAAATCTTTTCAAGTCTTTCGTTCTCTTCTGTCAGCTTCTGATTTTCAGAAAGGAGTTTCTGATTCTGCTGTTCCGTGCTTTCCATCTGCCCTGCCACTGCAATTCCCATCAGGACTATCAATCCCACTGCCGCACACAACATCGAAAAAGATCGTCTGAAACTCTCATTTTTTCATTTCTCTTCTCTTTTTAAATATCTTACTTCAAATGTCTCGATCGTAATCGACTTATTAAAGAATGATCCCTGTGCATAATCACATCCCAGTTCTTCCAGTACATTCACCTGATCCTGCGTCTCCACACCGGATGCCATGACCACTAAGCACCAAGCTGACGGCAGATATCGATCACCGCTTTTGCAACAAGCCTGCTTCTCCGGTTTCCGACTAAATTTGAAATCACACTTTTATCCAGCTTCAATCCATCAAATTCCATCAGTGAAAGAATGGAAAAGCTGGAATTTTTTTGACCCGAAATGATCCAGGATCACCCGGACATTCGCCTTCCGGATCTTACTGCTGGTCTCTGCCAGCATCTCCTGATTCATGTCGGCATAAGATTCGATACCTCTACTTCGAGATATTCACAACGGACACGATACCGATCTATAAGCTTCTCCATCTCTTCGATTAGATTGTCCTGTCTTAATGTCGTGCCTGCAAAATTGACAGAAACCGGAATCATCGGGAGATTGTCCAGCTCCCATCTGTGCAGGGTCTTGCAGACCTCCTCAAAAACATACAGATCCAGATAATGGGACAGTCTTGTCTCTTCCAGAAGATTAATATATCTTCCTTTGGTCCATGATTCCAAGATCCTTTGTGGTGGTAGCGTACGACTGCCTCTGCTCCTGCCACATTGCCGGTCGCCACATCAATCTTCGGAACAAGACATACGATAAATCTGCCTTCCTCAATATCCTCCAGAAGATCCTGCTTGATGATCGGTTCATGATGACCCTTCCGCAGATTCTTATAATACTTTTTTCTTCTCTTCACGCATCATGTTCTCGGCACTTAAAACCAGTGCATCCACATCAATGTCGATCTTCTCCCATGCACAGCCAAGAGAAGCAAGTCCGAGACTGATATTATCCAGCTTCGTATACGTGCCGTGTACCTGCTTCATAAACTCTTCGTATGTGATATTTTCCACCAGAACCAAGGTACTCATCCCCGGTCATACGATATACATTTGCAGTATGGAAATACTCTTCCAGCACTTCCCCGACACGGATCACTACTTCATCTCCGTAATCTCTTCCAAATTCCTTATTAAAATTCTTAAGACCGTTAATATCTACCGATACTGCACCTAATGAATTTAACTCATCGGGATTTATATCCGTTGTATAAGAAACAAAACTGTTTCTATTGTATAGTCCCGTAAGCTTGTCATGATAACTCAGATACTCCTGCTGCTTCTGAAGCTTCTGAAAAGTAATGGCCTCCGGAAGATACGCCAGAACGCTCCGCAGCAGATCCACTTCGCATCCTCCACGGTGAACCCCTACTGCTGCAAGAATTGCCACAGTATTCTCATCCAGTCTCCTGAAGACACTGTAGCTGTCCTCCGTGGTGTCCGTAATCTCCTGTTCCATCCAGCGTGGCCGTTGATCCTTCGGCAGCATCTTGATCTTATCCCTCTGCCATGGCACATGCTTGGCACACCACTCATAAATCACATCAATATCTTCATATTCTTTTTCAATATAATATACATACTGGAGTCATAATGTTCACGTACCGTACTCAGTACATCATTCATAATCTCTACGAGAGAACGCGGATTATCTCTATCACTCATACAAATATCTCCCCTTGTCTCTATTACTATGGTTCTTCTGCCCATACTCAGACATAATTAATTGTAGTATAATCCATACGAAAACGCAATAAAAAGATTCCTTTATCACAAAAGGGATCCCAGGCAGGCTGACACCTGCCTGGGTTTTACGACAAAAGAGATGTACATTGCAGACCTTTGTCCTTCCATGCACATCTCTTCCATTAGAAATATAATCTTATATTTTCACTTTGCTTACAAGTTCCATTTTTTATCCTGCGACAGACGCAGTCGGTTCATTGCTCTTGCCAGCGAAGCCTGCGTATGATAATACTGCTGAATACTCTGCTTCTGACGAAGCTGTTCTTCTGCCCGCTCCTTTTCTGCTCTCTTGCACGACGTACATCAATATCTTCCGGCTTCTCCGCTGTATCTACGATCAGAGTTACACGGTTATTTACAATCTCCGCAAATCCTGTTCCTACAGCAATCTCTTTCCATTCCGTCCCGTCAACGTTCATCCGGGCAATCCCGACTGTCACCGCGATCACCATATTCTCATGATGGGCAAGGATTCCTTTCTCACCATCGATCGCCGGAATAGTCAGTTTCTGACATCTTCCTGCATAGAACACTCCGTCACTCGCTATGATTTTAAGACCAAATGTATCCATATGCACTCACCCCGTTATTATGCCTGTGCCTCTTCTGCTTCAGCTTTTGCCTTTGCAATGACATCGTCGATCGTTCCAACATTAAAGAATGCACTTTCCGGATATTCATCCATCTCTCCGTCAATGATCATCTTGAATCCACGGATCGTTTCTTTCAGCGGTACATATTTTCCCGGGATTCCCGTAAATGTCTCCGCTACAAAGAACGGCTGGGAAAGGAATTTCTGTATCTTTCTTGCACGCATAACAGTTGCCTTATCCTCATCTGATAATTCTTCCATACCAAGAATCGCGATGATATCCTGTAATTCTTTGTATCTCTGAAGAATTGCGATTACTTTTTATTTGCAACCTCATAGTGTTCTTTTCCGACTACATCTTCCTCCAGAATACGGGAATTGGACTCCAGCGGATCAACTGCCGGATAAATTCCCTGCTCTACGATCTTTCTTGAAAGTACAGTTGTTGCATCCAGATGTGCAAATGTTGTTGCTGGAGCCGGGTCAGTAAGGTCATCAGCAGGTACATAGACCGCCTGAACGGATGTAACTGAACCGTTCTTTGTTGATGCGATACGCTCCTGAAGTGCGCCCATTTCGTTTGCAAGTGTTGGCTGATATCCAACGGCAGAAGGCATACGGCCAAGCAGTGCGGAAACCTCAGATCCGGCCTGTGTAAAACGGAATATGTTGTCAATAAACAGAAGTACGTTCTGATGCTGCTCATCACGGAAATATTCAGCCATCGTAAGACCTGTTTCCGCAACCCTCATACGCGCTCCCGGCGGCTCATTCATCTGTCCGAATACCAGGGCGGTCTTTTCCAGCACTCCTGATTCCTTCATCTCTGTCCAGAGGTCATTTCCTTCACGGGAACGCTCTCCGACACCTGTAAAGATAGAATATCCACCATGCTCTGTTGCTACATTTCGGATCAGCTCCTGGATCAGTACTGTCTTACCAACTCCGGCTCCTCCGAACAGACCAATCTTACCACCTTTTGCATATGGTGCAAGAAGGTCGATGACCTTGATACCTGTCTCAAGGATCTCGACAGCAGGACTTTGCTCTTCAAATGTTGGTGGCTCTCTGTGGATGACCCATTTTTTTTGAATCAGTGATCGGCTCGCCATTGTCGATTGTCTCACCGAGTACATTGAACAGTCTGCCCAGTGTCTGCTCACCGACAGGAACTTTGAATACCCGCTCCGGTCGCTGTGACTTCCATATCCTTGCAAAGTCCTTCGCTGGCGGCAAGCATCAGGCAGCGTACCTCATTATTTCCGAGGTGCTGTGCAACCTCCATGATGCATTTCTTTCCGTTATTTTCAACTTCAAGAGCATCTTTGATAAAAGGAAGGTCGCCGTTCTCAAATACTACGTCAACGACAGGTCCCATAACCTGTACAATTCGTCCTTTATTCATGTCTCTATCTCGCTTTCTGTATCTGTCCTAAACAGTTACCTTAACTCTTCTTCTGCTGTGCTCTCGCACCACTGCAGACTTCCGTGATCTCCTGCGTAATGGCTGCCTGCCTTGCTCTGTTATAGAGGATCGACAGTTCCTTGATCAGCTTTGGGCACTGTCCGTTGCCGATTTCATCGCCATCATACGTGCATTGTGTTCACTTGCATATGCCTCTACCAGACAACCATAGATCATACCGTTGATATAGCTTGGTACAATACTGTTCATGACCGCCATCGGTGATGGATTCAGTTCGATTTCCTCACGGTACATATTCAGTGGCATCTTCATCTCACCGAAATCACTTCTCTCCAAAGGAAGCAGTTTCATGACTTCCGCTTCAGCCTGCACCGAATTTTCCATTCTCGTGTAAACCACGTAAACCTCATCCAGCTCCCCTGTTGCGGAACTGCTCCAGGATCACTCCCGAAATGTCCCTCGCACGATGCATGGTCGGTCTCTGAACTGTATATTTAAAGTTTGTATCAATCTCTACATCACGTTTGGCAAAATAATGTCTTCCGAGTTCTCCGACAATGAACAGCTTATGCTGTCCCGGCTTCGCCAGGATTTCTTCTTCCAACTTTACAATGTTATGGTTGTAAGCTCCGGCGAGACCCTTATCCGCCGTGATCACGATCGATCCGATCTTTCGTTCTTCTCTGCCGGGATCTCTTCTCTCTGATTGAAATAACTGTGATGCAGTTCCGGCATATGACGGAGAATACGGCTGATCTCACCCTGAAGTGCATAGAAATACGGCTCTGTATCTGCCAGCTTTTTCCTTGCCTGCGTCAGCTTTTGAAGAAGAGATCATATACATGGCATTGGTAATTTTCATCGTGTCCTTGACACTGTTGATCCTGCTCTGTATTTCTCTGATATTTGCCATATTAACACCTGCTCTTCTTAAATTCCTTTGCGGTCTCTACGATCTTTTGATCAGTTCTTCTGACAATACCTTTTTTCTCTTCGATTTCCTGTCCGATTTCCGGATAATCTGAATCAAAATGACGAAGCAGGTCTGCCTGGAATGATTTGATTTTTTGTCTTTTTCTATTCCAAGCATCACTTTATGTGTCGCCGCACACAGTGTGATGACCTTTTCATGCAGACTGAGCGGATGATAAAGCGGCTGCTTCAACAATTCCATCAAACCACTTCCATACTCCAGCTGTTCGTTTGTCGCAGCATCCAGATCGGAACTAAACTGCGTGAACACTTCCATCTCGCGGTACTGTGCAAGATCGATACGAATACTTCCGGATGCCTTTTTCATCGCTTTTGTCTGTGCGGCACCACCAACACGAGATACGGAAAGACCTACGTTTACGGCCGGTCTCATACCTGCTGCAAACAGATCGCTCTCCAGGAAAATCTGACCATCCGTAATGGAGATGACATTGGTCGGAATATATGCAGATACATCACCAGCCTGTGTCTCAATAATCGGCAGCGCTGTAATAGAACCGCCTCCCAAGTTCATCACTCAGACGGCTGGAACGTTCCAGTAAACGGGAATGCAGATAGAATACGTCACCTGGATAAGCCTCACGTCCCGGAGAACGACCGAGCAGCAGAGACAATGCACGATAGGCAACCGCATGTTTCGACAGATCATCATAAACGATCAGCACATCTTTTCCCCTGATACATAAAATGCTCTGCCATTGCTGTTCCGGCATATGGTGCGATATACTGAAGCGGCGCACAGTCACTTGCTGTGTAGAAGATACCACAATCGTATAATCCAGTGCATCATTATTCTTCAATGTATTTACAACTTTTGCAACTGTAGAAGCTTTCTGTCCGATGGCAACATAGATACAGATTACATCTTTTTCCCTTCTGATTCAGGATTGTATCCATCGCAATGGATGTTTTTCCTGTCTGACGGTCTCCGATGATCAGCTCTCTTTGCCCACGTCCGATCGGGAACATGGCATCGATGGAAAGGATTCCTGTTTCCATCGGTACGCTAACTGATTTTCTGTCAATAATTCCCGGCGCCTCCTGCCTCGATCGGACGGTAATCATCTGCTTCGATCTCGCCTTTTCCATCAATCGGAGCTCCCAGTGCATTGACAACTCTTCCTACATATTTATTTCCAACCGGTACACCGGCCTTTTTTTCCTGTACGAGTTACTTTTGTCCCTTCTTTGATATCTGTGTCCCGTCCAAAAAGAATGACATCCGATTTCATTTTTCTGAATATCCTGTACCATTCCTTTCAAACCCGTATCGAAGGTAACAATCTCTCCATACATTGCGTGATCAATCCCATAAATAGTCGCAATTCCGTCACCTACAGCAACGACTGTTCCCACTTCGCTGTCTTTGCTCACACTGTCAAAATTTTCTATCTCTTCTTTTAAAATAGAAATAATTTCATCTGAATTGATTGAACTCACCTTGTTCACCTCCAGGTTAATTTTTGTCCTAGTCTGTCCAGACGTCCTTTCAGACTCCAGTCATATTCATCGCTTCCTGTGCGCAGAACAAATCCGCCAAGCAGCGTACTGTCTGTCTGAATCTCAATCCTGGCCTTGCTCGCTTCATATTTTTTACAAAGGAACGCTTCCATATTTTTGAGCTGCTCGTCACTGGGCAGCTCTACACATGTCAATACGGCACTTAAGATCCGATCCTGCTCGTCACAATATCTGTCATATGCAGCAAATATCTCCGGAATCAGATCCATTCTCTCATATTTACATGCCACTTTCAGGAAATTTCTCATTTCCTGCGGAAATACCTTGTCGATCACACGTTCTTTCTTCTGTGCCGGAATTGTCGGATTCACAAACACATCATGAAGCTGCGGTACCTCCTCAAATATCTCTCTTGTCTTTCTGTATGGCTTCCTGTCGGAACATTCAGCTCATACAACACCTGTGCATACCGCATTGCTGCAGATGAACAGTACATCTGACTAGTTGTTGTCTGTGTCTTCATGAGCTTCACCTACTTCTTCCAGAAACTTATCATATATTTCCTGATTATTGCCTGTCTGTTCTGCCACGATCTTCGCTGCAGCTGTCATTGCAAGTCCTGCGATTTCAGACTGGAGTGCACTCATTGTCTGTTCTCGTTCGACACGGATATCCGCCTTTTTGACTCGATGATACTGCCTGCCCTGGCATCCGCCTCCTCTACAATACGTTCATACTCTGATTTGGCGTCGATCCGTGCTTTCTCTACGATCCGCACAGATTCTTCTTTTGCCCCGCCAAGTGCCTGCGCATATTCTTCTTTTCATCTTCATCGCATCTTCCTGTGCATTCTGGGCGTTTTTCAATCCGTCTTCGATCAGCTGACGGCGCTTTTCCATAATGTCGGTCACAGGCTTGATTGAAAAAACTTCTTTAATAAGAAAGCCAGGACGATCAGGTTAATCATGGTATATAGAAAGTTCATATCAAATCTCAGCACTTCCCACACCTGCCTTTCCTGTTAATTCTATTTGCTTATTTTAAGAAGATGACGATCAGAATACCAATGATAAATCCATAAATTGCAGTTGCCTCTGCAAGTGCACAACCAAGGATCAGGTTCTTGCTGATCTTGCTTTCAGCCTCTGGCTGTCTTGCGATTGCATCCACTGCTTTTCCTGTTGCGATACCAATTCCCAATCCTGCTCCAATACCTGTTAATACTGCGATTCCTGCTCCAATTGCAATAAGTGCTCCCATAATTCTAATCTCCTTTTTATTTCTTTTATTTGTTCAAAAATTCCGTTTCTATTCCTGTTCTTCTGTCATAAACAGTGCGGTCAGAAATACAAATACATATGCCTGAATCAGACCATCAAAAATATCGAAATAGAAATTCATCGGAAGTGGTATAATCAGCGGAACAAATGCTTTTAAAAAAGTTCCATTACCACAAATCCTGCCAGCATGTTACCAAACAGTCGCATACAGAGCGACAATGGGCGGATAAAAATTTCCAGAATCATAATCGGTGCAACCACCGGCACCGGTTTGGCAAAATGCTTGACCCAATGTTTCATACCGTTTTTATGTATTCCTGAATATTCGATCAGGCACATACTCATCACGGCAAGTGCTGCTGTTACATTCAGATCTTTTGTCGGCGGCTTAAAGCCAAGCAGACCAATCATGTTGGCGCACGCCAGATAAAGAAGAACTGTGATCAGATACGGTATATATCTTTTGTTCCCTTTACCGAGGATCCCTTCAAAGAAATCCGTTGCCCAGTCAATTGCAGCTTCCAATGCCAACTGAACTTTTCCCGGGTTTTCTACCTTCAGATTTCTCACCAGAATCAATGATAATCCAACCAGAACCGCCATAATGATCCATGTAACAACCACGGACTCGAAATTCCGCCGAGAACCGGAAGTTCAAATACTGTTTTACAGTTCAGCTCTTCCATCAATTCTGTTGCTAAATTTTCCGTATCGCTCCCCTCCCTTTCCTGTCTCTTTTTTTTAATTACTGCCCTTTGGGGGTCTTCCCTTTTCTCTTCCAGGTGGAGGCCTCTTACGAGCATAAAAAGGAAATTTCATGCTTTGAAATCTCCGTACTATAATCCCTTTTCAGACAGCGTGCCTAAAAGTTATCTAAATCCTACTCCCAGCAAGTGAGTTTGTCAACAAAAAAAAAATTTAGGGTTTTTTTTTCCGATCGCACTCTTTTTTTTGTCGAAATTCCCAGTGTTTTAAAATACGTTTTTTTTTTTTTTTAGGAATATTTCAACCTTATTTTACTGACTTTTCGTCATTTTTATTTTATACCATTCCTTTTTTTTCACTAATATACAGTAATTCATTTGCACTTTTTTCATCAAACTTCCATAATATTGTGAAATACCTGTCGTTCTGTTTGTGGAAATACTCTCTGAAACCATAAAAAAAGAGGACTTTCTGCACATAGAAGCACAATTCTGTGTACAAAAAGTCCCATTTCCACCTTATTCTCTCTTTTTGAGACTGTATTTTCTCCTTATTTTCAGACTCTTCCAGAGATTGTTCCCTTGCAATTTTAAGGAAATCTCTCTCCGCTCTTTTCTTCTCGGAATAAATCTGCCTGCAACGCCCTTTCCACGGCTTCTCACATAGAAAAATCCAATCACTGAAAAACTGCTGCACCGATAAAATTCACAAACAAGTCTTCCATTGTGTCGATCAGTCCGATGTCCAGATATCCGCCCACCCCAATGGCTGTCCATTGATCATCACTTCCCTGATCTGATCGATCGTCACCGGAATATTTCTTCCGTCCGGATTCAGCATGACCGATGTGATTGCAGAAAGAACCGTATCCTTCTGCATGTCATATCCGAGAAACTGATCCATCCCAAACTCAAAAACTCCCATACAACTCCAATCGTCATAGAAAAACAAAATGCCACGATCGCTGTAAACACCGGTGACAGATTAAAGACGGTACGCTCACTCCGGTTCAGCAGATCCACCAGAGAAAATCCGATTGCCGCTGCCAGAAATCCATTCAGCGTATGCAGCACCGTATCCCAGAACGGAAACAGCAGATAAAATTCATCGATCTCACCTAATATCTCCGCTGCAAATATAAAAAACAATACGACGATCTCCAGCGTTGTAGGCAGCTCTATTTTAAACGTTACCTGCACAAAACTTGGAACAATCAGAAGCAAAAAGTGTCAGAATGCATAAAAATACGTTTTCATAATTCTGATTTAAAACCTGAGCACCAGCATCACGATCACAAGAATCCGCAAAATAAGATACACCATAAATGAGCTTTTTATGTTCCCTGAGTTCCATTTTTATCGCTTCCGCCATATGGCGGAAATAGCCGTTTTGTTTTTTCTCTTTCTTTTTCTTTCATTCCCCGCTCCCTTTCTGCTCTTCTGTATCATTTCAAACGATACTTCCATTTCCTTTACACTTAAGAATATTATAGAAAGATAACATCGGGATTGCAAGATTGTTCTGTTGGGGTGCCTTCCTTGAGAGACCTTCTCTTTTTTCTATAGTTCTATAAACTTATACTTCCCTGCACCCAGTCCTGTGACTTTTTTTATGACTTTCGCTGCCTTCATTGCATTCATAACATTTGTTGCTTTGGATTTTGAACATCCTAACCATTCCATAATATTTGCCTGTCCAAATGGTTTGTCTACTCCACTTTCCAGAAATACTCTGCCACTATTCTCAATAAATTTCTCCGTAATCTCTGCTTCCTTGAATAATGGCAAATACTTTTCAAAAGTGTTGCTTACTTTTTCATTAGCGTTGCTTACTTTTTCATTAGCGTTGCTTACTTTTCATTAGCGTTGCTTACTTTTTCATTGGCGTTGCTTACTTTCCTAAACATTGTAACCTTAAATCCATTTCCAAACTCTTCAAATGTCGGTTCAGGTAAATCATACTCTCTACATCTGTTTATAATTCTCGGTATCCCTGTTCCCCATGCCTCTACTATATGCATATAATGAAACGCTTCTGCAATCGCTTCATTTCTGCAAGTAGATTTTCCTAACTTTGCAGTTTCAATATCCAATCCACCATAAAGCATCCCAGGTGATAACACCTCAACTCTGTCATCAAAAATGCTCACCTGAATACAAGACTTATCTACATAACTCCTGTGTACAACAGCATTGGCAATCATTTCTCTAATAGCAGATACTGGAAGTTCATAAGAATCATTTCTATATATCCCTTCGATTTCTGCCCCCATATTAATATGCCTTAAAACAAATTGATATGCTTTTTTCCACCTGTTCGTAAATTGGCCCATCAAATTCTTTTTTGATCAATAAAAACATCTCTGATTGTTCCCTTAAATAATGCACATTGAATTTTTGATGCTTTACTTTTTTGTTATCTGTCATCAGATCAAATGCATGTGTCGGATAGAGCGTTCTCCTACCCTACAAAGAATTCCAAAATCTTCAAGCTTCTCTATAGTCATGTCCTTTGCTGCATTTTTTTTTCGTCTGTTTTACAGGATATAACTGCTATCTTTTTCATTGTTTCGCAAAGTTTCAATGCCTTTTCTTTGTCAAATTCTCTTCCTATTTCCTGTAGTGAATCATAGGAAATATTCTGGCCTTCCAACTCTAACTCTTTTTAATTTTCTTGCGTCAGCAGGTCTGCTTGTTCCATTAATTCGAATAAAAGCTGTAGTCTCTTTTCCTTTTTTCGCAATATAATAAGGTCTGAACTTTCCAGGAACAATATCTATGACAAGTACCGTTTTTTTCTTCTATTGTCTGGATTGAAATATCCGGTTCAATCTGTGGTGTACACGCATCTGAAACCATATTAGAAATGGAATCCGACAATTTAAATGGGCTTTGTTCACCAATTCCATAAACAGTCCCTGTTTCATCCTCAATTCCTACTATCACTTTCCCACCTGTGCTGTTAGAAAATGCAATAATATCTTTTAAAAATTTCTCATGATTACCTGGAATTTCTCTTTTAAATTCAATATTCTTTCCTTCGCCAAAATAGTTCTTATCAATCATGTTCTCACCTGCTTTCTACTATGATAAATTTAACCCTTTCAACAGTCATTTTCTGTATTATTTCCATCAGCAAAGATCTTATTTCAAAACATTGGATAAATACCGGCTGATTGGCCTGAATATTGAACCTTAGATTCTTCTGAACTTTTAAAACTCAAAAGTGCTGCAAGAATACAGCTTACGAATAAATTTATTATACACTCTTTTCCCAGAATAAAGCAATTCATATTTTCTACAAAAAAACAACAAAACCTTTTTATAAATTATATCTTGCACTTTCTTTTTTTTCTCTAAACTGAAACTAAAATAATTGTTACAAAGGAGAATTTCATGCAGCATCCCTTTCCTTATGAAGTCATATACAGTGACAGAAAATCCCTCGCAATTCAGATTACTGCACAGGCGACGGTCCGTGTCCGGGCACCCAAAAAACTGTCCTGCCCCGACCATTGATACATTTCTTTACGAAAAGCAAGCCTGGATCCTAAAGCATCTGGACTCGGCATCTCAGCGTCTTGAGCAATCTTCTGAAAAACCTCAGATTTCTGAAAATGACCGGAAACGATACATCCAGCTTGCACGGGATATTTTTACACGCAAGACAGAATATTATGCCCGTATCATGGGCGTCACCTACGGCCGTATCTCCATCCGGGAACAGAAAACCCGCTGGGGAAGCTGCTCCAGCGCCGGAAATTTAAACTATAACTGGCGTCTGATCTTCGCTCCGGAAGAAATCGTGGACTACATCGTTGTACATGAACTCGCCCACCGTCTGGAAATGAATCACTCAAAAGCCTTTTATAATATTGTAGAATCCGTACTGCCCGATTACCGAAAAGCACAGAAATGGCTGCGGGAAAATGGCGGAAGTTTGTGAATATATGTAGCTTTCATAAACAAATCATTGTAGCACAGCGGGGAAATACACTTGACTTTTTGGCTGTTAGGCTGTTATATGTGAGCCAATTGGCGAACATATCCAACAGGCGTTACAGACACTTCATGGGGATTTCTTCGGCGGAGCCTGATTTGTGTTGAAAGCTACATATCTTTTGCAGTGGACTTTTCGCATAAGCTCTCTCACATTTGCTTCCTCACCACCCGGTATTCATCCCCCACCTGATAATACGGGCACTCTCTGAAATCTCCCTGCACAAATCTCACCATCTCATCTTCATCCAGATCCTGCGTACAGACATAGCACTCATAATCGTCATCATATTCATAATTCATGCAGCTTTCGCAGTTTGCCGCTGTTTTTTCTACCTCGCATCTTATACCTCCCCCAGTTCTTTTAACACCTGATATACGTAAGAAACAGGAAGTCCTACGACATTGAAATAGTCCCCTTCGATCTTCTCAATGAATGCGGAAAATCTCCCCTGAATTCCGTAAGCCCCGGCCTTATCCATAGGTTCTTTGCTCTCTATATATTTCTGGATTTCTTCTGTGCTCATCGGATTGACAGAAACTTTTTTGTTTCCACTGCGTGGCTGATTACCGTTTTTCTCCGTTTTCATCAAAATCCAGAACCGCAACACCCGTATATACCTGATGTGTATCTCCCTGCAGTGACCGGATCATCTCAAAAGCCTCCTGTTCATCCTTTGGTTTTCCCAGAATTTGTTCTTCATGCACAACGATCGTATCCGCACCGATCACGATCACATTCCTTGCCTGGATCTCGGATGCCACATTTTCCGCTTTCATCAGCGCCAGCTCTTTTACAATCTCCTTTGGAACCGTATTTGTATACACTTCTTCCTTATTGCTGACACGCACTTCAAACGGAACCCCGATCTGTGATAAAAGCTCTTTTCGCCTCGGTGAAGCTGACCCTAAAATTATTTTCTTCATACTAAAAACTCCTTGTTGTACTTTGTTGTTGATAATAACACTTTTCTGCCTGTTATGGTAGACTTTCCATCCGAAAATATCGTATGATAATTATTGTTTACATCAATTATAACCTTTTATTTTGAACTTTTCACAAGGAGGAGATTCTATGGAACATCTCAACGAATACCTGGATTTTATCCGCACCGTAGAGGGGATCAAATCTGTCACCCGCACTGCCTGGACCAAAACAGGACGACAGGAAAGTACGGCAGAACATTCTTTTCGTCTTGCGCTGCTTGCTCTGACTCTGATCGATGAATTTCCGGAGCTGGACGCTAAAAAAGTGCTTTCCATGTGTCTGATCCACGATCTCGGAGAACTCTATGCCGGAGATATTCCTGCAATTTCAATACGGATCCCCTTGCAAAATCCAAACAGGAATACCTTGATATTTGTCGGATCTTCCAGCTTCTCCCCGAGCCAAAACGGTCAGAATTTCTTTCCCTGTGGAACGAATACAACAACTGCTCCATCCCGGAAGCACATCTGGTAAAGGCACTGGATAAAGCAGAAACGATCCTGCAACACAATCAGGGAAAAAATCCACCGGATTTTGATTATGCATTCAATCTCACTTACGGAGCCTCCTACTTCAAAGGCGATCCGCGGCTGGAGGAATTAAGAAGCATACTGGATGCAGAAACAAACGTTGTCATAGAGCATACACAAGAAAAGGAGAACCACCATTTATGATTCAAATCATCATTTCACCTGCGAAAAAAATGAATATATGCGAAGAATTTCCCGGCACTGCCACCACACCTGTTTTTGCAGAACAGACAGACCTTTTTTATATCAGACGCTAAAGCAGATGTCATTTGAAGAATTGCAGAAACTTTGGAAATGCAGTGAAAAACTGGCACTTCAAAATACAAAAAGACTGTGCGAATTTACACCGGCTGACGCTGTCACTCCCCGCTGTTCTCGCCTATGAAGGGATCCAATACCAATACCTCGCACCGGGCATCTTTTTCTGATACACAGTGGGACTACGTAAACCGGCATCTGAACATTCTTTCCGGATTTTATGGTGTCCTGTGCCCTTCAGATGCTGTCATTCCCTATCGTCTGGAGATGCAGACCAAACTGGAAACTGAGAATGCCACTGATTTGTATCATTTCTGGAACAATCAGCTATATCAGGCATTGTACTGTAAATTTGAGAAAGACTCTCCGAAAGAGCTCATCAATCTCGCTTCCGCAGAATACAGCAAAGCAGTACTTCCTTATCTGACAGAAGACGTACACTGCGTCACCTGCGTTTTCGGCGAGTTCGTTCAGGGGAAAAGTAAAGGTGAAAGCCACGCTCGCGAAAAATGGCGCGGGGAGAAATGGTCCGCTGGATGGCAGAACACCAGATTCAGACTGCAGAAGATCTGAAACAGTTCACCGGACTTGGATTTGCTTTCGAAGAGTCTCTATCTTCCGGGACAGAATATGTGTTCCTAAAAAGGATATCTGCCCGGAAGATTAGGCTTTTCTTATTCTGCCTTCATTTCCCGGATCTCTCCGCACGCGATCATAGCGCCGGAGTTTCCGGAAGGCTGGGTTGTCATATCATCCGGATGTGCGTGTATGATAACCGCTCTTCCGATCACATCCTCGGGATGAAACCGGTCTGTGTAAAAGATCAAAATGCATTTCCGTCATTTGCCAGAAGTGAAGGCATATCTCCTGCATGCTGCGGGTGCATGGCATTTGTCGGATTGTAGTGTCCGTCCGCCTGTGCAAAGGATTCCGCTTTTGTTCCCTGACAGGTTCCCTCATGAATATGAAATCCGTGAAACGCATTTCCGTCAGGCAGATTGCGGATATCGGCTGCCACGATCGTTCCATTGTGAACTCCGAAAAAATATACCATTCCCCGGATTTTTTGGAAATTCCGGGCTTCCTTTGATCTCTGCAGCGGCATCCGGAATGGTCTGTATCTCTGAAAACATCTTACCACCTCCCGGATTACCATATGCAGTTTTTGAAAAATTGTTATTCCTGATGCGCTCTCCATGCTTCTTTCAGAATCTTTGGATCTTCAAGAAGACCAAGCGCCCCTTTCGCCATACATTCTGCCACATACAGCATTCCCTTCTGCCCGATGCTCATTCCGGACTGTGCGGCTGCACTCCAGTGATGCAGCGGTGTACCCTACACATCGTAGCAGCACTGAGCATCACAGTCGGCACGGTATGACTGACTTCCGACACATCCGTTCCGATCGCCAGCAAAACAGGTTGATCTTCCAACGGTTCCAGACCTCCAAAATAATTTCCGTCATTGATCAATCCCGCTTCTTTTGTGATGGTTTCTGCAAACTGCAGTTCTTCTTTTTGTATATTCCGGGAGTGAAGTTTCTGTCATCGCCTGATAAAAAGGCTTCTGCCAGCGGACGGTTCACTTTCATTTCCTGATTGCTCGTCACAAGCTCGATCTCCACTCTCGTTCCGGTCATCAAAGCCGCACCCTTCGCACAGTCATCCACTCTGTTCGATGCATCCTCTGTCCTGGAACGTTTGGATGAACGGATAAAGTAATTCGTAGAAGCAAAATCCGGCACGATATTCGCCGGTCCGTCTGTGTTCGTATATGTATAATGAATCCGAACATCATCCGCCACATGTTCCCGTAAATAATTCACTCCCCACATTCATCAGTTCTGCCGCATCCAGTGCACTTCTGCCAAGCTCCGGATGTTTGGACGCATGTGCTTTGACTCCGTAAAATTTGTAATTCTTCATGTCCTGCGCCTGCCAGATATCATAACTCACCCGATTCCGGTCAAAAGGATGCCAGGTGATCGCCGCATCAGATCATCAAACACCCCGCTTCATTCATCTGGATCTTTCCGATGATGATTTCTTCTGCCGGACAGCCATATACCCGGATTGTTCGGAAAGCTGCGCTTTTTCCATCCGCTCTTTCAAGGCACAGGCTGCCCCTGCGCAGGCTGTGCCAAGCAGATTGTGTCCGCATCCGTGCCCCGGCGTTTTCAGCGGCTGATACGTGCAGACCGGCTCCTGGCCAAGACCCGGAAGAGCGTCATACTCTGCCAGAAATCCAAGTATCGGTTTTCCTGTTCCCCACTCTGCAACAAATGCGGTCTGAAGCCCTGCGATTCCTTTTGTGATACGAAATCCTTTTTCTTCCAGATAGTCAGAAAGACAGGCTGAAGATACGACTTCTTCTTTGGAAAGTTCTGGATGCCGAAAAATGTAATCTGCTGTGTTAACCAGTTCTTCTGTGTGTTCCTGTATCCATGTGTGAATATGATCTGCTGTATTTGCGTCTTTTTCCTCGCCTGTCCATACCCCAAGTCCGCTCCCAAGCTTCTCCCCGGATAGCAGATATTTTCTGGCTGCTCTCTGCAGGCTGGTGTCCTCTGCATAGTTTCGGGGATCCGTCTCCAATTCTCCGAAAATCCTCTCTTCTGCCTCTCTCCCTCAAAATCAACCGCAACAATATGAAACAATGTCTGGAGCTGCAAAATATTAGATTCCGGCTTCATAATTTCTTTGAGCCCCGGATATAAAAGCCAGGAATGACAAAGATATACCTGCTTCTCCTTCCAGAATTGTTCTGCCTGACGAAATGAATCCAGACAGGCATCAAGCTCCAGCTTCTCCCTGCGGGATATGCACGCTGATCACGGGATCTCCTTTGTGAACCGATATCCCGTCTGTCTGTATCTCCCATAAAGACGGGATCCTCTCAAATTCCAGACGCCCAAGCCGAAACAGACTCATATCCAGATGTCTGCAAAACCAGTCGTACTGCGCAATCCCATATTCTCCATACGCTTTATAACAATTTTCACACCACAATGTCAGATCATAAAACGTATCCCGGTAAACCCGTCTGGAAATCCCCTGTTCACAATACCGATCATAAACCTCACAGGCCATTTTTTGAAAAACAATATAAAAATACCAGCCGGAAATCTTCTCTTTTTCACTGCTTCATAAAACAAATTCACATCTCTGAGAAATAACTCCCGCAGCTTCTCATATTCCCCCTTCTGTGATCTCCAGCTTTTCAAGCTGCCGCACAGCGTCCGGCATCAGGGATATTTCCTCCCAAAATTCCAATAATTTCATTGTGCACCTCCGTTTTTTGTTTTCCTCTGTTGATTCTATCTGTCAGCATACTTCATTCTTGTGGTATTTGCAATTCGTTTTACGTCTTCCCTTTCTCAATCAGATATATATACAACATTTTGCACATAACCATAGAAAAATCTACTAAAAAATTGTATAATATATAAAAGTTTATGAAAGAGAGGATTCACTATGAAGCAAAATAATATATTAGCAATGATCCTGGCGGGCGGACGAGGCACCCGCCTGCATGACCTGACAAATAAAGTGGCAAAACCCGCGGTTTCATACGGCGGAAAATACCGTATCATCGATTTTCCACTCTCCAACTGCGCCAACAGTGGAATTGATATTGTCGGTGTGCTCACGCAGTATGAATCGATCTTTGCTGAACAGCTACGTTGCGGCAGGCAGACGCTGGGGACTGGATGCCAAAGACAGTGGAGTCTATGTACTGCCTCCACGTGAGAAAGCAGATTCCAATCTGGATGTATATCGGGGACTGCAGATGCGATTTCCCAGAACATCGATTTTATTGACACCTACGCCCGGAATATATTCTGATCCTGTCCGGTGATCATATTTATAAGATGAATTATGATGCCATGCTAAATTATCACAAAACCTGCGGTGCAGATGCCACGATTGCTGTGATCGAAGTACCGATGAAAGAAGCAAGCCGGTTCGGGATTATGAATACCGATTCTACAGGACGTATCGTAGAGTTCGAAGAAAAACCGGAACACCCAAAAAGTAATCTGGCATCCATGGGGATTTACATTTTTAACTGGAAGCTGCTTCGCAAAATGCTGCTGACAGATATGAAAAAATCCGGATTCCAACCACGATTTCGGAAAAGATATCATTCCTACGCTGTTAAATGATGGGAAAGATCTTTATGCCTATAAATTTGAGGGCTACTGGAAAGATGTTGGAACAATCGACTCTCTCTGGGAAGCAAATATGGATCTTCTGGACAAAAATAATGCTTTGGATCTCAACGATCCCGCATGGAAGATCTATACGGAAGATCCGACAACACCTCCTCATTATATCGGACCAAACGCCGATATTAAACGCTCTTTCATTACCCAGGGCTGCATGATCGACGGTGAAGTCAAAAACTCCGTGTTATTTACCAGTGCCAAGATCGATACCGGCGCCAGAGTCATTGACAGTGTACTCATGCCGGGAGTGATTGTCGAAGCAGGAGCTGTCGTACAGCGCGCCCTGGTCGCTGACGGAGTGCGGATCGGGAAAAAATGCCGTAGTAGGCAGTCCGGACAGCGAACATATCGAACTTGTTGCAAAACGTGTGAAAGGAGCAGAATAATATGAGCAAGGCATTAGGAATCATCAACTTTTCCGGAAACCACATCTGGGTAAAAGGACTGCAGTCTTACCGTCCGATCGGTGCCATGTCCTTCCTCGGAAGATACCGTGTCATCGATTTTCCGCTTTCCAATATGAGCAACAGCGGCATTGACCAGATTCAGGTGTATATTAATCAAAAAGCCCCGTTCTCTTACCGAACATATCGGAACCGGAAGACATTACAATATCAACTCCAAACGTGGAAAAGTCCGAATCCTCTTTTCTGAAAACGGAATTGAAAAACAGCATTTATGACAACGAAATTGCAGCTTACATAGAAAACATAGAGTGTATTGAAAATACACCTTGCCCGTACGTGATCATTGCCCCGAGTTACATGGTATACTCCATGAACTTTGATTCACTGTTACAGAGCCATATCGACTCCGAAGCGGATATTACGCTGCTGTATCATTCTGTTGACAATGCAAAGGATCACTTCTTAAACTGTGATCTTCTGAATCTGAACCGCCAGAAAGGTGTTCTCTCGATTGAAAAAAAACAGAGGAAATGCAAAAAACAGAAATATTTTCATGGATACTTATGTAATGAAAAAAGAACTGTTTATCGACCTGATCAAAGGGCATGATATGTCCTCTATGTACACACTGCCCCAAGTCATCAATATAGAATGCAGCGAACTGGATATCCGCGGAGTTTCCCACCGTGGCTTCTTTGCCGCCATTACAGATTTGAAAAGCTATTACGAAGCGAATCTTTCCCTGCTCGATTTTAAATCCGCCTTCAGTCTGTTTGATGATAACTGGCCGATCTATACAAAAACGACAGATTCCTGTCCGACTCAATATTTTGAGACTGCAAATGTAAAAACCTCTTTCGTATCCAACGGATGCCTGATCGAAGGCACTGTGGAAAACTCTGTGATCGGACGTGGATGCATGATTAAAAAAGGTGCTGTTGTAAGGAATACCGTTCTCCTTCCGGGCGCTTATGTAGGAGAAGACGTTCATGTGGAAAATCAGGTGGTAGACAAGCGTGCAAAGCTCTTACACGCCAAAGAAATTATTGCAAATGTAGACAATCCGGGATATATCAAGAGGAATGATACCGTATAAAGTAAAGCAGGATGCTTAAGGATTTATTCCTTGTCATCCTGCCTTATTTTTCTTTTATCAAAAATAATCTGAATTCCATTCGGTTGTAAAATTAAATCTGCAAGTTTTTTCGCTGTCCAGAGAAATATGCAGAAAATTTCTGCCGGGAACTTTTTATGTGATTATCTCACTCCAAACTGATATATTGTCGTGGTGTCGTATTTTTCTCCTTTTTTTTCAGTACCGGTGACGGGAAGCTTTCCTCATTCGCCGCATTCGGATAATACTGTGTCTCCAGACAGAAGCCGGAGTTATCGTGGTAGATCATGTTGCGTTTTCCTCTGACTCCCTCCAGGAAGTTTCCGGTATAGAACTGCACACCCGGACGATCCGTATATACTTTCATGGTAATTCCGGACTGCTCTCCTTCCACCTCTGCAATCTTGCGCAGTGTCTGATCCCATCCATCGATGACAAAGTTGTGATCATATCCCTTGACCAGACGCATCTGATGATAGTCGGATGCCAGCTCTTCTCCGATCACTTTTCCTTTTTGTGAAATCCATCGGTGTACCTTCCAACCGGACAAATCTCTCCTGTCGGAATCGAACCGGTCTCTTTTACCGGTGTAAACGAAGATGCCTGCAGTCTTATCCAGTGACGTCTTACGCTGCCGCAGTTATGTCCATTCAGGTTAAAGTAAGGTGTGGTTCGTCATATTCACGATCGTTGTCTGATCAGATTCTCCTTCATAGTGGATCTTCAACTCATTTTGATCTGTCAGGGTATAGGTCACGGTAATCGAGAAGTTCCCGGATATCCCTGGTCTCCATCCGGGCTGTCCAGATGAAAAAGAAACACTGTCTTCCTCCTCTTTCACACAATCCCAGAGGCGGAACGCATAACTGTCCGGTCCACTGTGCAGGTTATTCTCCCTCATTTTTCGGAAGGTGATACTCTGTCCCATCCAGCACAAATCCGGCGCCTTCTGTCCGGTTTGCCCCCGTCCGACTGCCCTGAAGAAAGTTCCGTTCTCTTCATAATCCGATACTTTGTCATATCCAAGCACAATATCCTTTGCGCTCTCCCGCAAAATCTTTCATCTCCACGGATACGATTGCCGCCTCCGAGACTGCTGATCTTCACACGCATTCCCCCGAATGTTGCGCAGCGTATAGGCAGTTACTTCTCTTCCATCTTTTGTGGTTCCAAATATTGTTTTTCGATACTCATAAGTTCTCCTGTCCGGCATCTTTTCTCTTCCCCAATGCCTGTCCTGTTTACTTCATATTGTAGCTCTGTTTTGCCTGTCCGCAAACACTTTTTCAGGAAAGTGGAATCAGGATCCGCAGTTCAAACCAGTTCTTTTTCAAATCTGTTGTCACAGAACCACCGTATTTCGCCGCCGTACTTTTGATACTCTTCATGCCAAACCCATGAAAGCGGCGATCTTTCTTTGTTGTGACAGGCATTCCGTTTTCAAACTTTAACTGCTCTTCACAATAATTCTCACACCGGATTCTGAGAAACTGTTTCTGCTTTGCAACGGACAGATGGATCAGCCGTTTTTCCTGTTCATTCAGCTTTTGCACACTTTCAATAGCATTATCCAGAATATTCCCAAACAATGCACTGATGTCCATATCTTCCATAAAATTCAACGCACTTCCGTCTGCCACACGTCAGTCCGATCCCATTATTCTGACAATACAGACTTTTACTTGTCAGAACAGCATCCAACACTTTGTTCCCCCCGTCTTATTCTGGGCTTCATAAATCTTGATTTCTTTTTCCATCTTCTCCAGATACTCTACCGATTTTCGGCTGCCCGCTTCCGATTTCAAAAGTGCGATCTGATGCTTCAAATCATGATACTTTGATTGACAATCTCGATGCTCTCCTGAGAAAGCTGATAATTTTTGTACTGCATCTGTAAAATATTCTGCAGCGTGTCCACCTCAAATTTCATCTGCAGCTCCTGCACCTGAATGTGGTACGCATAGAGAACCGCCATTCCACTCATATCTACCAGGGTCCGGATAATAAACATTTCCGCTGCAAACTGACTGCTGAACGGACTGTCCTTATCAATATAACTAAGGTTACTGACTGCAAACACCGCAGCTGTAATAATCAGAACCGTAAACAGCTCCCCGACGATTGATATGCATTTCTTTGCCGCCTTTTTGCAAATACTTTTCCAGCAGATATAAAATTCCAAATATGACCGCATACACGATCACAAGGAGCACCCACTGGACACTTTTCACATGATTGATCTGAAATGTCTTCACTGCATAATAATAAATCTGCCAGCCGAAAGATGCGGCAAATTCTCCACTGATAAACGCTCGCGCGCAATAATAGCCAGCCTCGGCAAGTGAAAACTGACAGCATCGGTAAATATAGATCAAAAACAGAGAAACCGACACCAACATACACGGAAGAAACAAACTGGTCCTCACACCATCTGTAATCTCCATAAACCCCACGATTGCTGCCAGAAATATCAAATGTGTCACATATCGTTTTATACCCTGGATTCTCTTCTCATTCGTGCAGGTCACAATGAACGCTGCCAGCCAGTATGCCAGCGAATAATAATATCCCGAGTATTGATCATTTCCTGCACACTCATCTATTTTCCCACCCCATTCATAAAATCATTGAGCGCATTTAAAATGCCTTCTTTCTTGCGCGGCTTACCTGAATACAGTCTCCATTCACGGTGATGTCACTCCCCTGAAAATTTTCCACAAAATCCAGATTCACCAGATAACACCGGTTACACCGGAAAAACCGCTCCTCTTTCATACCATCCGCCAGACTTTCCTCTGCATCCCGCATCGTGCCTTTTGTTCTGTAATCCTGCCCGACTGTGTGATAGATCGGATCGTGATCCTGCACTTCCACATAGCAAATCTCCGAAAGATCCAACTTCATCATACCGCCCTTCACTGCAATCGTCAGATATTTCTTCTCCCGCTTTTTCAGTCTCGTCAGTGCACGGTCGATCCGCTGCGTAAACGCAAAATAAGAAACTGGTTTTAATACATAGTCCAGGGCATCCACCCGGTATCCTGGTATCGCATACTGCGGCATATTTGTAATAAAATAATCACAACTTCGGTATCCATCTTCCGGATTTTTTCTGCAGCCGACATGCCGTCCATAAATTTCATTTCCACATCCATAAGGATAATATCGTAGTCTGCCCGATACTCTGTTACAATATCTTCCCCATCCGAAAATGTCTGTACGCTGATCCTCTCTTTACTCTCCTTCTCGTATTCTTTCAAGTAAGAAAGCAGCTGCTCTGCATACGCCGGATCATCTTCTACCAGTGCAATTCGAATCATTGTTTCGTCTCCTCTCAACTGTTTTTATCGGTTGTTTTTTCTTAGTATACCAAGCCTGTTTTCAAACGTCAAAATAAGGGTGCCTGTAATAAGACACCCTTCACTCTTCTCTATTTTTCCTCTCTTACTGTTCTGAAAAATGAAGAGATAATCGTCATGATAACTGCTGCCAGAGTACATCCCATTCCGATGATCGCACTGGACAAATCCGCCATAGTCTGCGCATTTCTTTCAAATGATAAAAATAGTCGCAATGCTGTTCACTCTCAGGCGGACAAAAAATACAAATCCTGCCATCAAAAGCACTCCCGCCAGAATCGGAAGAATATCCAGTACCGGCATTTCCGGCGACTTTTCCTGTCCGGCCACAAAAAGAATTTCCAGAACCACTCCTGCCACAAGACACCCTACAACTCCCCAGCTGATTCCAAGATTGGAAAAATATGCCGTGTTGCAGTTGATCACATAAAATACGATTCCTGCTGTTCCGAGAATTAGTGCAAGCAGCATCAGATAAAAGCCTGCAGCCTGTTTTTGATAAAATTCATAACATACCCTCCGCTTTAACTGTTTTTACGTCTCTTGGCATCTCTTTATATACATCGCAGCTGCTGCCGGTGTAAGCAGAGCCAACACTGCCGATGTTGCTGTCAATGCATTATCATACCATGTACGCACATCCTTAATCTGTGAAGTCTCATTCAATCCATCCATTGCGTTGGAATTTGCAAGCGCATAATTCTGCCACATCATAACATTTTTTCAGATCCTGCATCATAGACGCATCTTTTGCTGACCGCCTCTGTGGTCCAGTAATTCCATTTTGCTGTTACAGCTTCCATATTACTGTCACCAGTATTGCAAGTCATCGTTACACCACAGTGTACCGCTTCTTTTAACACACTGTAGTTTGCATCCTGGATAAAGTCTTCTGACATCAGCCGCTGGAATCCCCATTCTTTGCGGAGAATATTCATCAGCAGACCATAATGTGCATTCCCTGCAGTACATCCGATTCTGTTAAATGTTGTCATCATACCAAGTGTCTGTGCATCTTCCACACTTGCCTGTGTTCCACGCAGTTCATTTCTCACGTGCTTTCTGCTCTGTCATAAATGTTGCAATACCGGAACGGTTGATCTCTGTATCATTGAATGCAAAATGTTTCGGCGCTATGATACATCCGTATTCTTTTCCTGCTGCAATGTAAGCTGCTGCCTGATATGCTGTCAAATCGCATCTTCAGAATAATACTCATGGTTTCTTGCATTGTAAGGTGTACGGTGAAGGTTCGTTCCTGCACCCCAGAGGATTGGAAGATTTGACCAGATGGAATAATTTCCGGTCACAGCTCCGTACTCTGCAGCCATCTCTTTTTTACTAAATGTCTGCGCAATCACTGTTTCATTACTCATTGTTCCGAATTTGTAATTCAGATTCTTGTCATCCGGATCGATGACATACGGATCTGCGGAATCTGTATCTGTATTTGCGTACTGTCCCAATGTATAAGAATTAAATCCCGTTCGGTCCGTCATTCTGTACTGCCTCCGGAGACACGATCGATACAATTGATTTTGTACTGGTTCCACCAAATCCAGTACGGATCATCGCTTCTTCCAGTGCGATCTCGATCAATCAAATCTGTCCATTTTTCATTTGTCAAGTCCGTCTCACCTTCAGGCTTGCAAGTGTCAGCCCATTGTCCTCGCCAAATGTAACTTCATCCGGATTTCCCTGTTCCTTGATCTCTACCAGGTCATTTTTCATCACTTCGATCATTTCATCTGTTGCTGTCAGATCTTTTTATATGTTTTTGGCCAGGTTGCTTTCCAGTCACTTCTTGATAAGTACGTTACTGTATCCGGCATATAGTAGTTCAGATCCATATCCTGCAGCTGATTTTCTACCGCTGTTCCATTGTTTGAATATGCAAAAGTCTCAGAATCTAATGTATCCAGTATCCATTTCTTCACATTCGCTGCATTTCCTGTATCAGTCATTCCGTTTGCCTTTGTCATACCCTGTGCTGCCAGCACGTTGTTGACTGCCTCATGAGAACCATTTCCCGACTGTAAAATAATAGTCTCCTGCATCCAGGATCCAGTTTCCTTTGTTCCCGCCGCATTGTCACATGTGCTGTCCCAGCTTGCCATATCCTGAGCATCTGCCGTAATCTCGACAGTAACAGATTCTCCCGGCTGCAGCACACCTGTTTTTTTCATAATCCAGAAGCTGTACCGCGCTGCTTTTTCTACTGCATGTTCTTTATCATATTCCGTATACGGAAGAGACGTATACAACTGTACCACATCTTTTCCTGCCACATCTCCAGTATTTTTTACAGTTACTTTGGCTGTCACTGTCTTATCTTCCAGATTCACATCCAGACTGTCCAGAGTCTGAGAAAATGTTGTATAAGACAGTCCGTATCCAAATGGATACGAAACTTCATCTTCATAGTTCCATGCTTTTTTCCATTGGAACTTCCCGGTCTTGTCAGAAGCATTTCCCGTCCCAATACTGTATCCGCATATCTTGTCTCGTAATATTTATATCCTGTATAGATCCCTTCTGCTTCTACAATCTCGGAATTGATGGAATATGCAGAATCCGCATTTGTCCACTCATAGTTCCCATAATTCTGCGCTGCAGGAGAGCTTGAGTTATCCACTGCATAAGTATCCGCAAGATGTCCGGACGGATTCACCTCCACTGAGTACATCTGCTACACCATAGAAGCCATAACC
>VOFI01000525.1_pt1 | contig 98001 bp, 168 predicted proteins | sample 5384131 | NCBI WGS metagenome assembly VOFI01 (sample SAMN12384728, study PRJNA508395) | human gut metagenome | isolation source: healthy gut H | host: Homo sapiens
TGGATTTTCTGTGGATTACCGGATGGATACGCCCCAGGAGCTGGCCCAGGCATTCAAGGCCCAGAACGACATGGCACTGGGCGGCGGCATGCTGGTGACCAACCCCATTCCCGAGGCGTATTCCATGGACCCGGCGGCAATCAACGGGGGCCATTGACCAGGCCATAGCCGAATGCAGCGAGAAGGGGATCCCATGGAAAGGCCACCACCCCCTTCCTCCTGGCCGGGTGGCAGAGCTCACCGGGGGCGACAGCTTGGCTTCCAACATCCAGCTGGTGTACAACAATGCCCGGCTGGCGGCTCCAGACCGCTGCGGCCTACTGCCGGTTGTAACTGTAACAGAATCTTGGGTGCTGTCTCGAGTGGATTCGTTTGAATCACAAGAGGCAGCACCATTTTTTGTCGTGGTGGGCGTTACGAATTTGCCCAATGTGGGGGAAAATGTACGATGTTTCCGCTGATGGGAAGAGGCACGGGTGCGCTTGACGGGGGCGGGGGGTCTGTGGTACCATAAGGACTGGTATCAAACTGTCAGGATGAGGAGGAGCGCGGATGAATGATCAGGAAAACTCCCAGTTGGAGTGGGAAGAAACCGGCCTCCCCTTCCCGGATAGAAGGGGAAAAAAGAAGCGGCTCTGCTCCGCTTTTTCCATACCAACCCCCCAGGCGGCCCTGGGGTTTTCCGGCGGTGTGGATTCGGCCTATCTTCTCTATGCGGCCATGACGGCCGGCGCTCGGGTGAAGGCCTATTATGTGAAGTCTCCCCTTTCAGCCCCAGTTTGAGTTGGAGGACGCCCGGCGTTTGGCCGAGGCGCTGGGGGCGGATTGGGAGGTTTTGGAGACTGACCGCTGTCGGACCCGCAAGTGGCGGGGGAATCCGCCCAACCGGTGTTACGTTTGCAAGAAGATAATTTTCGGGCGGATTGCAGAGGCGGCACAGCGGGACGGTTTTTCTCTGCTTCTGGACGGCACCAACGCCTCGGATGACGATGGGGACCGGCCTGGGGTCTGGGCTCTGCGAGAACTGGCGGTGCGCTCGCCTCTGCGAGAGTGTGGGGCTCACCAAGGGGAGATCCGCCGGCTCTCCCAGCGGGCGGGGCTGTTCACCTGGGACAAGCCGGCCTATGCCTGCCTGGCCACCCAGGTCCCCACTGGGACGGCTCTGACCCGGGAGCTTCTGGAGCGGACGGAACGGGCGGAGTGCGCCTTGGCAGATCTGGGCTTCCGGGATTTCCGGGTGCGGTATTTGGAGGGCCGGGCGAAGCTCCAGGTGACGGCAGGGCAGATGGCCTTGGCGCTGGAGAAGCGGCAGGGGAAATATTAGAGGCTTTGCAGCCGGATTATACAGAGGTCCTTCTGGACCTGGAGGAACGCGATGCAAGACAATAAGACAAAAACCATTTTAAAGGCGCTGCAGCAGGGCCGAATTTCTGTGGACGATGCGCTCTTACAGTTGAAGCTGGAGCCCTTTCAGGACCTGGGCTATGCCAGGTGGACCATCACCGTCGTCTGCGCCAAGGGGTGCCGGAGGTGATCTACGGAGCGGGAAAGACCCCGGAGCAGATGGTGGGCATTGTATCCGCCATGCAGGAGGCGGGACAGGAGACGGTGCTCATCACCCGCTTGTCCCCGGAAGCGGCGGAGATTGTGGGCAGGACCCACCCCATGACCTACCATGAGATGGGCCGCATCGCCACCATCGGCCCGCTACCGGAGCCGGACGGTCTGGGGACCATCGTCATTGCCACAGGAGGCACCAGCGATGTGCCCGTGGCGGAAGAGGCAGCCATCACCGCCCAGGCCCTGGGCAACCGGGTCCGGAAGCTCTATGACGTGGGGGTGGCCGGGGTGCACCGGCTTCTGGCCAATCTGGAGTACATCATGGACGCCAGCGTCATCATCGCCATTGCGGGGATGGAGGGGCCCTGGCCAGCGTGGTAGGGGGCCTGGCGGACTGCCCCGTGATTGCGGTGCCCACCAGCGTGGGCTATGGGGCCTCCTTCCAGGGGCTATCGGCCCTGCTGTCCATGCTCAATTCCTGCGCCAGTGGGATTTCTGTGGTGAACATTGACAATGGATTTGGGGCCGGGTATCTGGCCAGTATGTTCAATCACATGGAGGCAAAGCAATGAAGACACTGTATCTGGACTGTGGCATGGGCGCGGCAGGGGACATGCTGGCGGCGGCCCTGCTGGAGCTGCTGCCGGAACCTGGGGCCTTTGTGAACCGGCTCAACGGCCTGGGCCTGCCTGGGGTGACCTTTGCCCTGGAGCGGAGCGTCAAATGCGGCATCACCGGCTCCCATCTGACCGTCCTGGTGGGCGGGCAAGAGGAGGGGGAGCATGACCACCATGGGCGTTCCCATACCCATCGCGGCCTCGGGAGATCCGCCATCTGGTGGAGGACCATTTGCAGCTGTCGGAGGCGGTGCGGCAGGATGTTCTGGCGGTCTATGACCGCATCGCCCAGGCGGAGAGCCAGGTCCACGGGTGCCGGTGGAGGAGATTCACTTCCACGAGGTGGGGACCTTGGATGCGGTGGCGGACATCACCGCCGTGTGCTTGCTGATGCACACCTTGGCTCCCCCAGAAGATTTTGGCCTCCCGGTGCGGGTGGGCAGTGGGCAGGTGCGGTGCGCCCATGGTCGCTGCCGGTCCCCGCCCCCGCTACGGCGCTTTTGCTGCAGGGGCGCCCATCTATGCAGGGGATCTGACCGGAGAGCTTTGCACCCCCACCGGCGCGGCGCTGCTGACTCACTTTGTGACCCGGTTTGGCCCCATGCCGGTGATGCAGGTGGAGGCAATCGGCTACGGCATGGGGAAGAAGGATTTTCCCTGCGGCCAACTGCGTCCGCGCCATGCTGGGCGGGACGGAGGAAGGGCGGACACCGTGTGCCTGCTGGCGTGCAACCTGGATGACATGACAGGGGAGGCCCTGGGCTTTGCCCAGGAGCGGCTGTGGGAAGGGGGAGCTCTGGACGTCTATACCGTGCCCATCGGCATGAAGAAGTCCCGCCCTGGGTGCTGCTGGCTTGCCTGTGCCGGGAGGAGGAGGCCGGGAAGTTGACGGAGTTGATCCTCCCGCCACACCACCACCCTGGGGGTCCGCCGGACAAGCCTCACGCACCCTGCGCCCTGGCTCTGCACCGTCCAGACCCCTGGGGCCCGGTGACGGTGAAAGAGACCCCCGACGGCCGGGGTAAACCGGAATACGAAGAAGCCGCCACCATCGCCCGCCGGGAGGGCCTCACCCTAAGTGAAGTCCAGGAGGCGGCGATGGAGGAGTGGAGAGCCGCGAGAGGCAAGCCATAAAAAATTGCCGGGTCTGCCCCCAATGAGGAGAGGCAGACCCGGGCCCAGTGCGAACCCCATGTGGAGAGGCCAGAAATGCACCGCGATTTTCAGGGGTTCGCACTGGAAAATGAGGGGATTTTTTCACTTTGGAATGCCACTTGCCGGTTGCGGCGGATTGTGGTATAGTGATTTTGTCGGAATCTGGCATGGATGTGTTAATGCCAGTTGGGTAGTTTTGCCGACACAACTTATCCCCGCAAGGACGGAAACCCTTTTTTATCTCTGCGGATATCTTTGCGTTTTCCAGACACAACTTATCCCCGCAAAGGGGACGGAAACCGCGAGCTTTCCAAAATGGCTGGAGTTTCAAAGGGACACAACTTATCCCCGCAAGGGGGACGAAGAGGGCAATACGGGGGCACCATCTACTACGTTATAACGTTAAAATATTACGATTTGTGTCACGATTAAGGCCTTGGGGGGGTGGACCTATATGTTTGTCTAGAGAAGACATTGTGCATTTTCCGTCCATGTTCGGCGAATACGAAATGCCTACTACGGGCGGACACATGGGTCCGCCCCTACGATGGGGGTACCGACGTGGTGGGTGGCCAGATTCTTTGGCGCTGCTGTAGGTTGTAGTTTCTTTTCGCCAGAAATGGGCACAAAAATGACAAAATAGGTTGGGTAATTTCTGCCCAGTCTTGCCGCTTGCCGTAGGGGCGGACCTGTGTGTCCGCCCGGCGGGGACGTTGTGCGTTTTCTGCCCATGTTCTGCGAATACGAAATGCCTACCACGGGCGGACACAGGGGTCCGCCCCTTACGATGAGATACCGACGCGGTGTATGAACGGATTGTGCGCCTGGTGGAAATGTGTACGCGCGGTTTGCCTCTATGGTGTGGTGGAGAAGAAAATGGGACTTTTCGTGTGAAAGTCCCATTTTTTATTGTGAATTTTCTTGCATCACGGGCTGGGGTGTGATATACTGATTTTGTCAGAAAATGTAAAAATTACGGATTCTCAACCCGAAATTTTGCTGGATTTGGTGAATTTTGTTTTTTTGCGGGGAGAGAACCTGGGAATGAGGTGATTTTGCTTGCACACCCAGACCTTACAGGTGACCTTTGGCGCTTGCTGCAGGGGCTGGAAATGGGCCGCCGGGGGAGGCGGGCAAGGGACTGGGGGCGGTTGCGGGAGCTGGGGCCCCAGTGGGCGCTGGTTTTTGGATGGACTGCAGGAGCCGCTGCCCCAGAATCGGGTGACGGATCTGGCGCACCTGGCCAGACGCCTTTCCACTGCCGGGCATGAGCCGGAGGGAGTGGGCGGAACGGTGGATCCCCTGACGCCCCTGGCGACGGTGTTTACCCATATGCGGGGGAGAGCACTCCGGTTATCTTCGGCCCCGGCAGGGGCGGAGGACCCTGCCTCAGCTGGAATCCAAGAGGTTCTCGCTCCAGCCGGAAGACTACCAGCGCGCATGGGAGGGACTCCAGATGTCCCTGGCGGAGCTGCAACCGGAGGAATCGTCGGTGATTCCGGCGCTGCTCACTGCGCTGGAGCGGTGGACCAGTGATTTCCCGGATGAGGTCCGGGCTGGAGCAGAGACAGACCTCTCCCTCTACGACCGACGGCGGACAGCCGCTGCCTTTGGGTCCTGCTTGAGCAGTATTTGTTGGCTCAGAAGGATTCGGGGTTCCAGGAGGCGACCCTGCGGAAGAAGGAAACCTTCCTCCTCTATACAGCCGGATTTTCCGGGATTCAGAAATTCATTTACACCGTGTCTACAGACGGCGCGCTGAAGTCTCTGCGCAGCCCGCTCTTTTCCTGGAGCTACTGATGGAGCACTATGTAGACGAGTTGCTGGCGGCATGCCAGCTGAGCCGGGTCAATCTGCTGTTCCACGGCGGCGGGCAATGCCATTTGCTTCTCCCGAAGACGGAGGCGGTTGAGGAAGCTCTGGTGGTTTGGAACCGAAAGTTTAACAACTGGCTGATTCAGGAATTTGGGATTTCCCTCTACATGGATCACGGTTGGGTGGCTTGTTCCGGCAACGACCTGTTGAACGAACCGGCGGCGGAGTGCCCCTATGAACGAGTGTTCCACGAGTTGGGGCAGAAGCTGGAGCGGCAAAAGCTCCGCCGCTACAACGGGGAGCAGCTCCGACTCCTGAACCGGGAAGAAACAGACCAGCAGGGCCGGGAGTGCAAGGTTTGCGGGCGGACGGATCATTTGGTCCCCCTCCGCGACCAGGAGGGGCAGGACGGGCCACAAAATTCCGCTGTCCCTGGTGCAGGCGGTTTTGGAGATGTCTAAGCAGCTCGTGGAACGGGATGTGTATGTGGTGTACCGGGCTTCGGAGGAAAAGGAGAAGTCAATTTACCATCTATGGATGAAAAAGACAGTCAAGCTTCCTTTACCGGCTGTGGATGGAAGGGTGTACCTTTGCTTAGAACAAGAAGAAACGGCCTGCGCCCACTTGGAGGGCGAGAAGGCCGTGGTACGAATCTATTCCAAAAAGTTTTTGCCGAAGCTACCGGGCAGCATCCGGCTGGATATGGGGGATTATGTATACCGCGAGCATGCCGCGCAGAAGGACTTGCCAACGATGGAAGGTTTGGCGGCTTGTTCCGAGGGCATCCAACGCATTGCCGTCTGCCGGATGGATGTGGACAACCTGGGCGCCGCGTTTCACTCTGGTTTCCAGCAGGAGGGAAACGGACCCGGTGAAGCGGCAGCGGTTTGTGAATCTGCCCGCGCGGCAGCCCTCTCCCGGCAGATGACCCTGTTTTTCCGGCGCTATATCAACGGAATTTTGAGCCAAGCCTATGATGAGAAGTATTCGAGCATGGCCGTTGCCATTGTTTATGCTGGTGGCGACGATGTGTTTTGGTGGGGGCATGGAATCAGGTGTTGGAGGCGGCTTGGCGAATTCGGGAGGCGTTCCAGTGCTTTACTTGTGGCGCGTTGACCATCAGCTGTGGTTTTACCCTCTTTGACAGTCACTTCCCCATCCGCCTGGCGGCGAGCCAGACGGCAGAGTTGGAGGAAAAGGCCAAAAGGGGCGGCATGGGGAAAAGGAGCATGAAGAAAAGGACGCCATCGCCTTGTTTACGCCAGAAGAAAAGCATGTTTATCAATGGGATGTGTTCCGGGAGCAGGTCCAGAAGGGAAAGTTGGAGGCTCTGAAGACGTTCTTCCTAGAGTATCCAGAGCGGGGAAACGCTTTTTGCACCATATTATGGAGTTGCTGCGCCCGGTGGAAGATGGAGGGAACCGGCCAATTGAATTGGCGCGGTATGCGTATCTTTTGTCAAAGCTGGAGCCCAAGCGGAATTCTCCCAAATATCCGGCATATCGAGAATTTATAGAACAGGCCTATGGGTGGGCCTTGAGCGGCGACGACCGCAGACAGTTGATCTCTGCAAGTTATCTCTATCTTTATGAAAATAGAAAGGAGAAACCGATGGCGTTTCCCAATGATAGAAACCAGTTTCAAAAAGGGGCGGCCAAAGGGAAGCCGCAGAGTAAAGGGTCCAGAGCCGGTGAAGGTGGAAGAAGTGCCGGAGAACTATGTGGAGCAGGCCGAAAAAAGTGATGTATGACCTGCGTAATCGGAGATCCATTACCACCACCAAAATTCGGAATTTATTCAGCTTAGTTGTGGATATTTGCAGCGAAGAAGAGCTGCGTACTGAGCACCCTTCAGGATAAGAGCGTGGCAAGGCTCAAGCGGATGCATGTCCGGGTCATCTATGAGTCTGGCAGAGACAGTGGAACCAAGGAATTTGTAGAGAAGACGAAGCTACTGGAATACCTGAAATGGATTGGAAATGACCGGAAGAGACTCATTCGGTTTACCCTGTTATATGGAGGCGCTAGTCGCATTCCATCGATATTTTGGCGGTAAGGAGGCGTAAATGGACATGTACGGTAAAATTCTGATTACATGCAGCCTCGTGGTGCGGACGGGCCTGCATATTGGTGGTTCGGGGATCTTTTCCCCATTGGAGCTGTGGACAGCCCTGTGATTCGGGATCCGCTGACGCAGCGGCCCATTGTGCCGGGCAGCAGCCTGAAGGGGAAGTTGCGTACGCTTCTGGTGCGTAGTGACAGCTATCAAAAGGGCAATGGGATTGAAAAAGCTGCCCGAAATTGACCAGGAACCGGAAGAGATCCTCCGTTTGTTTGGCTGTGCAAATCCTGTCCGCCGGTCCCGTCTGCAATTTTCCGACTGCTTTGTCCTCAATGCAGAGGAGATGGATGTAGTGGGCTTGACAGAAGTGAAGACGGAAAATGCCATCAGACGTAACGATTCCGTGGCCAATCCCCGGCAGATTGAGCGGGTGAATCCCGGTGTGAAGTTTGGTGTTAGGATTGTATATGATATTGCGAAAGGAAAGAGGAGATGGAAGCGGATTTGACCTTGCTGGCCAAAGGGAATAAGCTGCTGCAGTTGGACTACCTGGGGGCCATGGTTCCCGGGGCAGTGGGCGGGTGAGTTTCGGGACTTCCATGTGACAAACTGTGAAGATCATCAGGAAGACAGCTCCCTGACGAGCCTCTTCAAAGAGGTGGAAGATTATGAATTACTTCCTGTTTAAGCTCCAGTTTGAGACTGCCGTCCCACTTTGGTTCCTCGGATGCGGCGCTGTCTCTGGCCACTTCGGAGGAGCATATTCGGGCGGATACGCTGTTTTCTGCCCTGTGCCAGACGGCCCTGTGTCTCTATGGGCCGGAGGGGGGTGGAGGCGCTGTGCGGGCAGGTGCAGGAAGGGAAGGCTGCTCCTCAGCGACACCATGCCCTGGCGGGGGGATACCCTGTTCCTTCCAAAGCCAGTGACACCTGTCGAGACGGAGCAGGACCTGCCGTCTGACCAGAAAAAGAAGCGGAAAAAGCAGCGGTGGATACCGGCATCTGCCTGGAAAGATTATGCCACTGCCTTGCAGAGCAGCTCCAGCGTTACAGAGCAAGCGTGTTGCACTCGCTTTGGGAGACATATGGAGCTGACAAAGGCCGCGACTCCCCCAGGGAAGCGATGCGCGACCTTACCAAGTGGGGCTATTTCAATATAAAGGGGATTTGCGGGGGAGGAGAAACGGGAAGAATGCCAGCATTGCCCGAATGCCCAGTCCTGTTGTGGGCTCTATTTCCTGTGTGCCTGTCAGCCGGAGCAGATTGACCGGTTGACCAAGCTGGTGTCTGCCCTGGGGCTCAGCGGCCTGGGGGAAAGACCAGCGCCGGGTTTGGCAAGTTCCGGATTGCAGGAGAAGAAGAGAGGCCGGTTGCGCTGGAGGGAGTCAGGAGCTCCGGAGCCTGGGCCGCGGCCTTGCTGCCCAAAAAGGGCCCTTACCTCCTCCTCACCACCAGTTTGCCGGAGGAAAAGGAGCTGGAGGGTGCGCTGAAGGATGCAGATTTCCGACTCATTCGCCGTAGCGGTTTTGTCAGGCGGAGCTTTCCACGGCAAGGAAAAACGGAGCCAGTATTTCCTCTCTGCCGGGGCGGTTCTCCAGGTTCCCTTTCAGGGAGCGCTGTATCAGGTGGGCCACACGGGTGCTCACCCGGTGTACCGCTATGGCCGTCCGCTTTTGTTGGGGTGCCAGAATGAAAGAGCTGGGTCATTTGCAGGTCTATGACCTGATTTTGAGAACACGTGACCCCTCTCTTTGTGGGGAGTGGGAAGAAGTATGTGAAGAAGGAATATCTGTTTGACCCGAAGAGCAAACGGGCATCGTTTTAAAGGAAGATGCGTTTTTCAGTTGCTGACGGACCGGAATCTGGAGGAACGGTATGAGCAGTTTATGCGGGGAGAGCAGGACAATCTATATGCGTTTTTGACGCGGGACTGTCAACTGCGTCCCGAGGAAGTTCGCTCGGTGATTCGTTATTCTGTAGATGCCTCCGACGCAACGGTGGTCAAAGACAAGAAGCGGGAAATTCATGGATTTATTCGCAATGCTGCCGGGCAAGTTTATTTACCGGGCAGCAGTGTCAAAGGCGCCATTCGCACGGCGTTGCTCTTGGAAAAAATGCAGGAAGAGTTGCCCGAGAAAGACGAGGATCAGCGGAAGCGGGTGTTGGCATCGCGCAAGAGAGAGAAAGAGATTCCGGAAGGGCGATATCTCAACCTGCTGGAGCTGAGAACCAGAGACGGAAAGGTGCTAGATGATGCGGTCAACAGCATCATGCGGGGGCTGCAGATCTCGGACAGCCTGCCTGTGCCGGATTCTCAAATGATGCTGTCGAAGAAGGTGGATGTGAACCAAGACGGAGAAGCCCCACACCATCACTTGCGTCCGGGAGTGCATCCGGCCGGAAGTGGAGCTGCATTTGAAGCTGACTTTGGATCAATCAGTATGCAAAGGCAAAGCATTACAAAGCGACAGTCTGCTGCAAACGGTTGACAGCTTTGCAGATGACTATTATAAGACATATGTGGAGAAGTTTAGGAAACCGGTGAACAGCGCCTATGAGGAGTACCAATACTGCCTGATTTTAGGCGGTGGGGCCGGGTTCTTCTCAAAACCCTGGCGTATCCTTACTGGGGTGCAGAAGAAGCATTGCAACGGGTTTCCAATCGGCTGGATCGGTCCTTCCCAAAGCATCATCATAAGTCAGACCAGGAGATTTCTCCCAGAATGCTGAAATATGCCCAATATTGTGGGGAATTATATCCCTATGGCGTCTGTGAGGTGGATATCCGGTGATGACCCAACACCAGCTTGTGTTACATACCCCAGACGGAAGGCCTATTCCAGCGGTTTGGGCATACCGGCTGTATGCCTGGCTCCTGACGCGGATGCCCAGGGAAGAGGGGGATTGGGCGCACCAGACGGGGGAGCATCCCATCAGTCAATTTCTCTCCTATGACAAGGATACCCAGCAAACGGTTTGGACGGTCAATCTCCTCTGCGCTGAGCTGGAGGAGCGGCTTTCGCCCCCGCTGTTGGAGACGAATGTCATTGACCTCCACGGCTGTTCTATTTCCGTAGAGCAACAGACAATCCGCAAGGTCCCGGGGCCGGAGGCGCTTATTTTCCAGGGACGGGAGCAGTGCCGGAAACGGGTGGAGATTCGGTTTCTCACCCCCACGGCATTTAAGCAGGCGGGGCGCTATGCCATTTTCCCCCAGGAACGGCTCCTGCTGCAGAGCATGCTCAGCCGTTGGAATTACCTGTGTCCGGACTATCCCTCACGGATGAGGACGCCATTTCCGCCCTGCTGGAGGGGATTCACATTGTGGATTACGCCCTCCGGACCACCCGATACCGGATGAAGGACACGGCCATTCCCGGTTTCTGTGGCAAAATTCAGGTAGAGGCCAAGCTGCCCCTGCCCCTTTTGGAATTATGGGGTGCGCTGGTGTCTCTAGCGCCCTATGCGGGGGTGGGGAGTGAAAACCACCCTGGGTATGGGTGGGGTGCAGGCGGCCTTTCAAAGTGACAAATAGCAGGTTTTGTATGCAAATCAGCCAGCCCAAACCGGGCTGGCTGATTTTGCATGTGCACGGTCAATTTTGATTCATAAAGTACAGATAAGCCTCATCCAGCCCCACCCGGATATCGGAAAAGCGGGAAGGGGAGGTTGGGGCCGACCAGGCGGAGGAGGAGTTGGGCGCCGTACTGGCAGATGTTGGAGATGCGGTACTGGCTCTGGAGTTGAGGAAGCTCCTCTGGAGTGCAAAAGGATCTCAGAGACAAAGGGTCTGGTTTGGGCTACCAGGGCGGCGGGGGTGTCTTGGGCGATGAGTTGGCCTTTGCGCAGGAGGAGAATTTCCTCGGCAATGGACTCCACGTCAGATACCACATGGGTGGCCAACAGGACGATTCGCTCTGTGGCGATGGCGGAGATGTAGTTCCGGATGCGAATCCGCTCCTCCGGGTCCAAACCGGCGGTGGGTTCATCCAGGAGGAGAATCTTGGGAGAGCCCAGCAGGGCCTGCACCAATAGAATCAGCGCCGCATGCCGCCAGAGAGGCTGCCCATCTTTTGTGCAGGCAGTCAGACAGGCCGACGACCTCCAAAAACTGGGCGATTTCCTCCGCGCTTTGGCCCGAGACAGCCCCTTCAGGGCGGCCATGTAGTACAGAAAGCGGCCCACGGTGAACTCCTCATAATAACCCTGCTGTTGGGGCATATAGCCCACCAGAGCCCGGTAATTCCGTCCCAGCGCCAGGATTTCTTTCCCGTCGTAGAGAATATTCCCCGACTCCCGTTTGATGGTATCGGTGAGCAGGTTCATGAGAGTGCTCTTCCCCGCGCCGTTGGGACCCAGGAGGCCGTAGACGCGGGGGTGAAGACAGACGGTGAACTCCTTCAGGGGGCGCAGTTGGTTCCGTAATGCTTGGTCAGGCTTTCTATGTTCAGTTCCATAGTATTACCCCCGTTTGCCTAAGGTTTCCGTGCTCCAAAGTAGAAGGCTGCTCCAGATGCACAGGGCTGCGGTTCGAATTGTGGTGAGCAGGAGCCACAGCCCCAGGATGCTGATTCCCCGAGGCAGGCTCTCCAGGAAGGACAGGCGGCAGGCCGGGGCATGGAGATAGGGGAGGCTCCCGTAGCTGCGCACCAGCTGGACCAGCTGGATGCCCCATACGCTCACGCTGAAGATGGCCGTCAGAATCCAGGCAGCTCCGTGACGGCGACGGCGGAGGGGTCTCCGCCCCTGGGGGGTTGCCCGGCAGGTGCGTCCCATACCGGTTCGCCGTTCTGCGCCGGATTGTGTGCCAAACAGGAGGACCAGGGTCAAAAAGGCATACCAGAAGTAGGGAAGTGCTCCGGGCGCTGTCGGGACTCAGAAGCTCCCGGTAAACCCAGTGAGGCAGCACGTAGCTGCCGGGTTGGGTGGACAAAGTTTCCACATGGGCCTGGTACTGCTCCAGAGCTTGGGCCTGGGCTTGGAGGTCTCCAGCTTGCAGGGCGCTGATTTCGTAACTCCGTCGTAAGCCTCGCCGGTTTCGTAGCGTTCCTGAAGCGCGTCCCATTGCGCCTGCTGCTCTGCCAGACAGCTGCGCCGCTTGGCGAGATAATCCTGGGTTTCCTGGCCCACAGGGCCTTGGCGTTGGCGATAGTAGCTTTCCCGGTTCACCTCCACCGGGTCGCTGGTACCCAGGCCTGGGGACTGGGCCAGGAGGGCGGCCAGTGCAAGGGCGGCCAAGAGGACGAGAGCGCCTCGCCCTACCGCCAGGGTTTTGTACAGCTCATGGCCCAGGAGGCTGGTGTGTCGGGCCAGGGGGGCAAACATGCGGTGTGTTCGGTCCAAGAGCCGATTAACCCATCCATAGCCGGAGACCGGTTTCCGATGCCGGTAGACGACGCCAATGCCCAGGAGCATTGGCATACTCAGGAGAAGGCCCGCCCCGAGGACGAGGGACAATTGCCCCACAGGGCGCCCCAGAAGGTTGAGATTGCAGTAGCTGGTCACCAAGGTGCGGGGGTGGAGCCAGGAAAAGAGATTTGCCTTCTGCAGCGCTGTCTCCGGCAGTCTGCGGTACAGGGCATATTCCCAGCCAGAGCCAATGCCCAGGCCGGCCCCACCAGTCGCCGGTCCGCCACCGTCTCCCTGAAGGAACCAGAGGACGCCCCCCAGGAAGAACGCGCCCAGGGTCCGGAGGACCAGGTAAAAAGAGCCAAAAGCCGCCGATGGTCATGGGGTATGTAAAGTTTTGAAATAGAGAAACGGACTGGAGCACCCGGTTCAGCTCGTCCAGGCCGCCGTACATCCAGTAGGCGTGACTCAGCTCGACACAGGTGAGAACGGCAGAACCCAGCAGCGCCGCCAGGGCCACGGTGCACAACCGCCAGACCGGCAGTCCCAGGCGGCCGGAGGGGCTTGCGCAGACTAGATTCCACAGCCCTCGCTTCCGCTCCTCTAAAAAAGGAGGATACCACCAGGGCCATGTATGCCCCCAGGAGCCAGTCCGAAAGATCTACCCCCAGGACCGGCTCTACGGCCCGGTCATGCCCTGGCGTGACCTCAATCCCTCCAGCCGCCGGTAATCCGAGGCGGTCTTTTGGATGTTGGCCTGGGAATAGGGGGAACCGGCAAAGATACTGACGGAGGACATGTGTTCCGCCTGTGCCTGCACCTCCTCCAGCCGGGTGGAAAAACCCAGGAGATATTCCACTTGATTCCGCAGCAGGCCATAGCACATCCGGTCGGAAAAGCTCCGGTTGGGGCTTTCCAGGATGCGGTTCAGCCGGGTATGAAGCGCCTCCAGGGATTCGCCCTGATGAGCGGTTAGAAACTGTTCGGTCTTGACCTGGGCCAGGCTGGTGTTCCGTTGTGGGGTGATGCGGATCAGGTTTACCAGGCACAGACCGGCCAGAACCAGCAGCCCCAAAAAGCCGCCTCCGGCTGAAGATCACGCGTTTGATCTCTTCCAAAGAACCACTCCCTTCCTAGAGCAGGGTGATTGCAAACACATGGGATGCTGCCGGGCTGTGCGATTACCCAGGGGAATGCAAATAGGCGGGTCATTTGCAGCGTGTTCTCACCTGGGGAGGACCTGGTACAGGCACCGCTGGTCCTGGAGCTTGATTTGGAAAAAGATCCGGTCGGAGGCCACAGCCACGGGCCGGAGGGTTTGCAACAGTGGCCCCTGGGCCAGTTCTTCCGGCAGGGAGACCGGACGCCACTGCTCCCCGTCATACAGCGTCATGGCTTGTACCCGGTCCACGGGCTCCTCCTGATGGGCCAGGGGACGGGACAGGAGGGTGGACTCCACAGCATACTGCTCCGTCAGCTGCCAACCCCAGGCGTTTTCCAGCTGTGCATCCAGCGCTTTGGTCTCCTGGCCGGTGGTGAGGTTCACATCATAATACCCGTCTCCCGGCCGGTAGATCCGCAGAGTTTCTCCAGAGATAGGAGCCGGTGAAATCCAGGTCCATCAGACTGCCCAGCTTGGAAACGTCTCCCAGGCGTTCCAACCCATTAGCAGTGGGGCGGTACAGGGTATACGCCCAGTTTTCTTGGCTGTCGTCAGGCAGAAATAGAGGGCCGTATCGCCGCCCATGTTCTCATACCGGGTGACGGACCCCAGCCAGGAGGAGCTGCTCCATGGCGCCGGTAAAGAGCTCCTGCTCACCCGTTTCGTCCACCCGCACCATGCGGGTGTCAAAGGCGCCGCCTTCGTTCATTCGGCAGTACATGGCAATCAGCTGATCCCCAGGAGGCAGAACCGGTCCGAGCCTCCTGCATCGGAGAGGGAGCCGGGGATGGTGTAGGCCACCTTTCGGTCTCCACCGTCGTAGGCCATGCTGGCCAGAACCGTGCCAGCCGCTTCGTCAGGATGGTAGCGGGAGTTGCTGTCGCAGAAATAGAGCCGCCCTTCCCGCAGGACAAATCTGCCGTCGTTGGGCAGGTATGCCTGGCAGTCTGGCCCACTATGGCTGCAATCCGGACGACTGCATACTGGGGCCCACTGGGTCAGGTCTGCCCGATCTGCGTAGTACAAAAATATTACCTGTGGTGTAATAAAATCCGGTTTCTGTTTCCGCCATCAGGTAGGCGCTGGTTTGGGCGCAGAGGGTGGTGTCTACCGGTATGTCCGGCGTGTCTGGAGTGTCCTGCTTACAGCTGGCAAGGGACAGGACCAGCAGAGCAGACAGGGCCATAGTCCATATTTTTTTCATGAAAATCGCCTCCTCATTGAGTTGTGATTTGATAGGATGTGGTGGATATGGAGCTTTGGAATGAGAGCTATTTCTGCACGGTATTGCGATAAAGAAAAGAGCGGTAAGATATCGGCTCTACCAGTCATAGGAAGTCAGAAATGTAAGCTGGTACGCTTCTTCATTCAGCAGCAGCTGATACAGCCGGGTATGCCCAGGATTTGAAACATCTGAAAATGTAAAAGAAAACGCGGTCTGAGGCAACTGCCAGGGAGTAAGCCAGGGGCCCCTGTTGCTTGTGTCAATTCTTTTGGTAGAGTGACAGGGTTCCAAGATTCTCCATCGTAGAACAACATGGCGTGGGGACCGTCTTTCATCTCCAGTTGCTGTTCCGGGCGGTTGAACAGCAGGGGAGACTCCAGAATATATTGGTCAGTCAAATGCCAGCCCCAGCCGTCTTCCATTTGAACGTCCATAGTTTTGGTCTGCTCCCCGGTGGCCAGGTTGATGTCATAATAACCGTCGTTGGGCCGATAGACTTGGAGAATATCCCCGGTGAGATAAGCGCCGGCCATGTCGCAGCTGGCCAAAGTTCCAAGACCCAGCCCGGCAGTGTCACCAATGGGTTCCAGCCCTGTTTCAGTGAACCGATACAGGACGGTGCCAAAGCCGCTGTCATCCAGGTTGTAGAGAACGGCAGGATCACCCCCAACGTATTCAGAGGCGGTGACTGTGCCTAGGAACCGGGGTATATTTTCGGGTGGCCTTCTGCCAAGATTTGAATTCCTTCGGAGGTATATTGAGCTGCATAATTTTTCAAAAACACCAGAGCTATTCATATAGCTATAAAATAAAACTATACGGTCATGTAAAGCAGTTTCTCCACTGCCTATTGGAACCCTGTTGATCAGAATTGAAGACTACATGTTCCAATTTCCGCTCACCACCACTGATCGGCATACTGACAAGTACAGTGCCACTATGTCCTTTCTCATAGAGTCCGTAGCTTTCACAGAGGTAAATTCTGTCATGATATAGCTGAAATCCGCTGCCCGACATATTTGCATCACAATCCGGGGATTTTAAATCATGTGTGCAGTTGGGCTTGCTACATACTGGGAGCCATTTGGTTAAATCTGATTTATCAGCATAGTATAGATAGCCTGTAAACAGCGAATAAAACCCCAAGTCTGTCTCAGCCATAGTATGATTGCTGGTAATCGCGACGGGCAAATTTGTCAGAGGAGATTTCTCCCATGGGAGGTTGTGAAGTGCGACCAAACAATGCGAGGCAGAGAGTAGCGAGCAGGAACAATATGATCACTCGTTTCATATTGGAAGCCCTCCTTCGGTGAGACTGCTCCTCACACAGCAAGGCGCGAGGAGCAGAGAAGGTATTGCGGAGTATAAGTTTAATTGGTAGAGGAAAACAGGTCATTAATTAGTGACCCGTTAATATAGTGGTGAGACCACATTCTGAACGATGACAGGCTCATTGGTATATTAAAGGAAACGCTGCCAGCTCCTTCCAATGGTCCAATGTTTGTATAGAGAGGACCGGTGGTGTAGCGATAGATTTCAGCGCTTACCTTTGTTGTGTAACTTCGGTTGGTAACGGAAGTTCTAGCATAAGCTTCTCCGTCCTCGCATGTTCCTACGAGTTCATAATAGTAATCGCCATAGAAGCCCTCACGGAATGCGGCTGAAGCGGAAATAGAAGAGATAAGGAGAGCCAAGGATAGCATCAACGCGACCGCAAACATTCTTTTCATATATTTTGCACCCTATATATCAAATTTCATTAAGCACATAGGTACAAGCTCTGGATTTTCTTGATCAAGAATTAAGTAATACCAGTTAGTTTTATTGTTAGTATAATCATCGAATGTAAAAACAACACGGTCCGAGGTTACACACTTGGGAAATAGTCGGTTTGTGCCGGAAATCTGTGCGATCTCCGCTGGCAGGGTAACAGATTTCCAGGTTTCCCCATCATATAGCAGCATCGAATGAGGACCTGCTTGTATCTCCAGTCTTTGTTCCGGCCGATTAAAGAGAACTGGTGATTCCAGAATATACTGGTCTGTCAAATGCCAGCCCCAACTGTCTTCCATCTGGACGTCCATGGTTTTGGTTTGTGCTCCTGTGGTCAGGTTTATGTCGTAGTACCCATCATTGGGACGGTAGACCTGGAGAACATTTCCCGTAAGGTAAGCGCCTGTCATATCACAGTTTACCAAATCCCCCAGTCCCAGATTGGCGGTGTCTGCAATGGGGACGAGTTCACTTTCGGTTAACCGGTAGAGCATGGTACCAAAACCACCATTATCCGAGTCTAAGCAATAGAGCACGGCGGTGTCACCACCCACCTTTTCGGAGGCGGTCACGGTGCCCAGGAAACTGGGCATATTTTCTGTCCGACCTTCGGCCAAGATTTGGTCACCTTCAGGGGTAACTTGTATGACATAGTTATGAAATGTGCCTGACTCGTCCATGCAAGCGCAAAATAGTAACATTCTGTCCGCCAGGCAGCAGTTTCGCCACTGCAAAGCACATGCTCTTGGCTGGGGAAGGAAATCGTATGTTCAATTTTTCTATCTCCCCCACTTGGTGACATGCTTAAAATTAAGAGATCGTAGCTTCCGCCGTGGTTGGAATCACTATCACAGTAGTAAATCCGATTTTGCTGTAGATAGAATCCACTGCCAGATATTCTGGCGTCGCACTCAAGGGCCCTTTGGGTATGGTCACAATTTGGCTTATTGCAAACCGGGGTCCAATTGCGCAGATTGTCTTTGTCAGCATAATACAAGTGACCCAAAAAGCTGGTGTATATTCCCTCAGTTTCGGCCATGCTATAACTACTGGTAGTAGCACAAAGTGCATACTTGCTAGATGAAACGGATGATTGAGGTGAGTTGTGGCTACAACCGAATAAAGATACAAGTAAACATGAAATCAAAAAAAACAGTCAGACGTTTCGCCATAAAAATAGCCTCCGTTTTAGATACAGAATCGCCCCGCACTTGGGGGGGGCGATTCTGCTTAGTAGAGTTTCTGATCTATGATATTAACTATTATCTGCCCGGAGGCTGTCTATGTGCACGCCGTTGATATGATGATAAGATATAATAAATAGGGGTAAGAAACTAAATGTGCTGTTCAGCGAGATACTTGATTTTGCAGACTCTGGCCCCATAGTTGTATACCACTCACCACCGCTATAGCGATAAATATCGGCAGATACCTTCGCTGTGTACGAGCGACTTTCACAGGAGGTACGGATATAAACGTCATTTCCGCTGCAAGTTGCGACCAATTCGTAATAGTAGCCATTATAGCTACCATCACGGTAAGCGGCTGCTGCTGAAAGGGAAGAGGCGAGGAGAACCAGGGCTAACATCAGAGCGATTGCTGCTTTTCTACGCATAAATTTTCCTCCATTCTTAAGTTGAGAGTCTGTCACTGCTTGCCGTGGGCAAGCAGACTTCTGACTTGCACGCCGTTTACATAATGGTACGAAACGAGATAAGCTAGTTGGTAATATGTAGTGCCAGAAACGGAAGCAGAACGGGTATGGGATTTGTCGGAATAGATGGTGGACTGGTACATGGCGTCCTCGCCCTGGCCCATATACCGGTACAGGGGCTGCATCGGCGCGGACTTTGTAGGTGGTGCTTTCGCAGTAGGTGGAAGCAGAATAACTTTCGCTGTTGCAGGTGGCGGAAACCTCATAATAGCTTCCACCATACGTGCCGTAATCAGAGCTGCTGCCTGCGGAGACCGGGATGATGGCGACAAGCAGTGCAATGGCTACGGCCAGGGTTACAATTGCTTTCGTTTCATGCTTTGGGTGCTCCTTTTCCACGTTTTGACGGCCATGATCCACTCTTTACCTAATCGTAACCTGGCGATGTATCATGGCGTTCCACCGCTGTTACAGTTTACAACCCTCCCTTTTAAAATATTGAGAAGCACATGGACATTCTGAGTTGAGTCGTTCATGTGCCCTACCTCTATTCTACGGGATAGCGTTCTGGATGTCAAGTAAAATTTGTAAAAAAGTGCAAAAATGGAAAAAGCTGGAAAATCCTCTCCTAATTAGAAATAGCGCTGAGTTCATTTTTGAATTTCTTTATGTGGTGCGGCAAATCTCACAGGCAAGTTGTGTGTTTCTTCCATATTCCCACGCCGTCACAATGTGTTATAACCGCTAAAATATTACGATTTGCGTTGGGGCAAGATTTCCCATTGAGAGAATACGATCCGGGTTGCGATCCCGTAGAGGTGGATTGATGTGTCCGTTCTATGGAAACACTGTACGGATTCCTCTGATTTTCAACGAATCTTAAATGCCTACCACAGGCGGACACATGGGTCCGCCCCTACGGCAGGTAGCAGGATGGTCAGAAAAGGACCGACGCATTTTGTCATTTAAATTTCCCATTTCAGGCGGAGATTGTGCAGATTCTACATCAACTCCGGCAGAATCCGTTTCAGCACAATGTTGTGATATGCCCGTAGGGGCGGACCCATGTGTCCGCCCGTGGTAGGCATTACGAATTCGCCGAACGTGGGAGAGAATTGCAAGGTGTTTCTGCCGGGCGGACACATAGGTCCGCCCCTACGGCAGGTGGCAGGATGGTCAGAAAAGACCGACGTATTCTGTCATTTGAGTACCACATCTTCGTATCTCCAGCAAAAGGGCCTGTTGCGTTTGCAACAGGCCCAGGGGTACGATTATTTGCTATAAATCTGATAGTAGCGCTGGATGATGGTGGCAATTTGTGCCCGGGTCGCGGTGCCGCGGGGGACCAGGTTGCCGTCGATGCCCTGATCAGTCCCTGTTCCACAGCCCAGGTCATGGAGGCCAGGGCGAAGTCACTGACAGTTTTGGCGTCGGGGTAACCGGTCAGGGCGCCTTGGGTGCTGACATCCGCGCCCTGATACTTGGCGTACCGGGCCAGGAAGGTGACCAGCTGTTCCCGGGTGACGGCGCGTTGGGGGCGAAGGCGGTGGTGGAAATGCCCTTGGCGATCTCCGCTTCATAGGCCCAAGCCACGGCCTCGCTGTAGTACCGGCCGGAGGCCACATCGGTGAAGGGAGCTTCTTTTTCCGCTGCGGGAGACCCAGCCATACGGTGCAGGATGGTCACCAGCTGGCCCCGGTAAGGATGCCGTTGGGCTGGAACCGGTTGTCACCCACGCCGTTCATGAGTCCCTTTTGGAGACCATGAAGTCGATGCCCCTCATGATACCACTGGCTGGTGTCCACATCGGTGAACTGCATGGCCTGGCAGGGCAGGACCTCCACAATGCACTGGTTTGTGGCAGAGACAACATAGGGAGAGGAGACGGTGATGTAAGCGAAGCCGGGGGCCACCGCCGTGATCTGACCGTTTTCGTCCACAGTGGCGACGCTCTCATCATAGGACTTCCAGATGAGCTGTCCGTGCTCCTCCAGGGGTGGGCTCCGGGGTCAGGGTGGCGGTGAGGGGTTTGCTGGTACCCTGATGGAGGGTCATGCGGGTTTCGCTGAGTTCCACAGTCTCCGGCATCACCGCCTGGGAGATTACGGCAAAGTTGACGGAGTACTGGCCATCTTTGGTGGTGGCCTTCACCATGCTGAAGCCGGGCTCACTGGGGGTGTAGCGGGCCACATTCATGATGGTGCCGTTGTGGTCGTAGTCCTCTTCTGTGGTCAGGATGCCGTCTCCGGACACGATTTCCCAATCGAAGGGTCCGTACAGACCAATGGGCCGCTCATAGGTTTCACCGGAGACCGTTCCTGCGGGGTTACCGGCGGATTCCACACCGTCGGTCCGGATCAGCAGTGTGCTGGTGTGGGTGGGAGGTGTGAAATATACGTTGATTTCGCCGGTGGCGGCGTCATAAGAGAAATCCTGACGCCAGCTGTTGGTCATTTCGTATTCGTAGCCGCTTTCATAGCGGGTAAAGACGCGAATCTGCTCCGGCAGGGCGTAGCCCTCTTTGTTGACTAATTTGCCGCTCCAGGAACCACTCGTCTGGCAGAAGTCGGGGCCGTCCAGCACGAGACCTTCGGCGGCGTCCTGAGAATGGTCATCGGCATAGGGGTTGTAATCTTTGGCAGTCCACAGAGCCACGTCTGCCACGACATGTGCGCTGGTGTTGTTGTACTTGGCGAAGAGCAAGGCTTCCTCGCCCTGATTGACGTAGACAGTCTGGCCGCCGTAATCAATGGCGGAGATCAAATCCTCATCGTCACGATTGACATACAGATCCTCCCAGTTCAGCTTCATCTCCCGGGTGACGCCATTCAGGGTCACCTTCAAGGTGCCGGATGCGCCGGGGACCGGGGATTGTTGGAGCCGGAAGCGCTGTAGTTCAGGTACACTTCGCCACTGAGACCGTCGGAGGTGTACCGGGCACAGTTGATGAGGCCAGCGTAAAGATCCGGATCATCTTCAAAGACCTCCCAACGAACTTCGTTGAGCTCCACGTCGGCGGGCTGAAGATTCTGCACCTTCACAACCAGCGTACCGCCGGGCTTCAGACCAGAGAAGGATTCGATGGACAGGTCAAAATCGATGACTTCCGTATTTTTCTCCCCGGACAGCCACAATGCAGTAGGCCGACTCAGTGCCATTGCTGACTTCTACGACCGCCTGACCAGGCGCCAAAGTCTGAATATGGCCGAACTCATCCACAGTGGCAACCTCGGGGTTGCTGGAGGTAAAGGTCAGGGGAGCATCAGAACCGGTGTTGTTGTTGACGATGAGGTCAAAGGTGTTGCCCACGTGGAGCAGCGCGGAAGTGGTGGACAGGACCAGGCCAGGGGTGGCGTTCACGGTGACTCCGTAGCTGCGGTCGTTTCCGCCGTAGTCGCCGCCGAAGATGTATACGTTGCCGGTCCACTCAAAGTCATAGAGCTCGTTTTCGCCTTCGAAGGTTTGATTGGTGTGGCTGTATTCGGTGACGTCGGCGGTAAAGGTCCATTCGTTCACACCGCCGTCAAAGATGCACAGGGAGTAGAAGGCGTTATTGTAACCCGGGGCGTAATCCACACAGGAGGGATCACGCTTGTCCGTCCGCTTTACCACAGGTACGACTTCTACAGAGGCGATGGCGCCGTCGTCGGTGAATTTGCCGGAGAGCAGGGTCTTGCCGTCTTCGATCTTCAGGGACACTGCTCTGTTTTCCAGTCTGGGCGCTTGGGTATCCACCCGCATGGGGATGGAGAGTACGTCACCGGTCATGTCGATCTCATGGCCGTTGTATTTCGGTGACCAGCGGCCGGAGACGATGGCCTCATAGTCCGTTACTTCCTGACCGTTTTCATAGGTTAATGGCGACGTTATCCACCTTACCGTTGAAGTTGGCGTTGGTGAAGTAATACAAGGAGGCAGGCAAGACCATGCCCCTTTCGCCTGATTGTAATAGGACTTGAACTGGAAGGCAGTGAAGTCCCGGTAATAAACCCTCATCGGTCTTGGCGTCTTTCACTTCTACAACCACGACCCGGGCTTACTCGCTTCTGATACAGGATGTAGTCGTTCACCTGCCGGAAGAAGCCGGTGGGGGGAGATGGTGACATTTTCGGATGGAACACCATTTGCTCCGGGTCGGTGCGGTTAAAGACGTTTTGGCCCAGGTTATAGTAGTTGTACCCATTAAAGTAGCCCAAAATGCTGACATTCCACTCTGCTTCATTGTTCAGAACGTTCTGACCATCGGTGGGTTCGTCTGTCCAGATAGCGGAGTCAAAGATGGGGGCGGCGGTCCAGTCGCCGAAGAAGGCCAGGAAGGGGAGACCGATCTGGGGGATGCGCTCCTCTGCATCGGTCAGGATGATAAAGCCCTCAACGTAAGTACCGTTTTGGAAGGTTTCGCTCAACTGTGCTTTTTCTGCATCGGTGAGGGTGACCATCTTTTCCACCTTGGTGTTGCCAGAGGCGGGGACGATTACCTGACCCAGATCCACTTCCGCAGGAGCACGTCGTTGGCCAGCATCACGTCCCGCTTACCATACTTGGTGTCTACGGTGTCGCTGCCGGGTACCAAGAGGACGGCCTTCATGTGATAGGTCAGGGCCTCTTTGGAGAGGTTGCGGACAGTAAAAGGCCATGTTGTATGCGCCGGTTTTCTGGGGATCATCCTTCAGCTCCAGCTTGCCAACGTTCTGGCCCTGGACGGTGATGTAAGCGGGGGTATGGACGGCGCCGTCTACGTTGACAAGGCCAGCGCCCTGCTGACGGGGGGTGTAATATACGCCGTTTTCATCCTTCATGGGAAGGGCGGTGCTCATCAGCAGCTGCTGGGTCAAATTGCTCATGGGGATCTTGGCTGTGACGCCCAGCTTCGTTCTGCACGTCCTGCTGTACCAGAGCGGTGAGGCCGGTCATATGGGGGGCGGCCATGGAGGTGCCGCTCATCATGCCGTATGCGCCCACATAGTCGTCATACATGCCGCCGGGGATTGGCGGGGGAATAGGAGCCATCCAGAATGGTGGACCAGATGTTGCCGCCAGGGCGGTAATCTCCGGCTTCAGCTCCAGGTTGGGACCCGCGCCCCAAGAGGAGAAGGAAGACATTTTGCCACCTTCTGGGGAGGGAGACCACTTCGTCGTCTTTGTGCACCGTCAGTTTGACGTAGGCGCCGCCGGCGATGGCGGCCTTTGCAGCTTCGGCCAGGGCAGCGCCATCCTTGCCGGAGATAAAGGCGGAGGTCAGAGCGGTGCCGTCGGCGCTCATCATAATGAGCTCAGTGGCTTCCGGGTCCTCGTCATAGATGATGACGGCCTTCACCGGGGAATCGGTGATGTAAGTTCCCAGCTCGGTGTCGTAATAAGACCAGGTAAACTGGGTCGCCATGTTGATCTTGTCTGCGAAGGAGATGCCGCCGCCCCGCTTCACCAGGGCAATGCCGGTCACACCTTTTCACCGCTGCCGTAGTAGCTTGCGGAACCCGGCGTTGTAATAATCGTCATAGGTGCCGTAACCGTCTACGGGGATTACCTGCACAGCGTCCCGTCCGGCAAATTTGTATTTCATAGCGATGTCCGTGGGATCCTGGTAGGCGATTTTATGGGCCTGACCATCGGTACCGGTCCAGCTGAGGACCGATTGTGCCTGGACTGTGTTTTCCATGGAGGCCACGCACAGATTGGAGCTGTAGATGGAGGGGAGGACACCATGGAGATCTCCGGGTCGGAGGTCAGGGTGTTGCCTTCGTAGTTGTTGTTGACGCTGGAGTAACCGGCATTGCCGGCGGAGGTCATGAAGAGGATACCAGCGTCATTCAGCCGCCGGTATACGACACTGGCGCGGAATCGTCATTGGCAAAGCCGTTGTCGGAGCCCAAAGACAGGTTGACCACATCGGCGCCCAGGACGGCGGTGTCTTCCAGGGCGTTGATGATCGCGGCTTCCGTTGCGCCGCCGTCTTCATCGGGGAAGACCTTCATAGCAAGAATCTGGGCATCGGGGGCCACACCGGAGAAAATGACTTTGCCTTCCTCGGTCTCGGCATAGCCCGCTACAGTACCGGCTACGTGGGTACCATGGTTGCTGGTGGTGGGCAGACATTGGCGTTCCGTTCGGCATAGTCCATGGCAAAGGGAACCTTCAGGTTCTTATAGGGATCGTTGTGATCATAGATGATATGGCGGCCGTCTGAGCCGGTGGTTGCCCTGGAGCTGTGTGGATTGCACAGGCGGGCCATCGAGTCGTAATCATACCGCGCTGTCCAGCCGTTTTTGGCATCGTTGGGGTCATTCCGGAAGGAGGTTTCCGTAAAGCCTGATGGGTCCGGCGAACACCCACCTGGGGGTCGCTGGAGCCCCAGGCGGACCACTGCAGGTCCAGTCCGGTATCCAGCACAGCCACCAGCATACCCTGACCGGTGATGCCCTTCTGCCAGGCTCCGTTCAGGCCCACCAGGTCATAGCTGTAGCCGTGAGCGCCCTCTTCAGAGAGGATGCCGGTCTCATCGATGGGACGGTCATACACATGTCGCACATAGGCGTTTTGCACCCCGCTCATGGCCTGGATTTCAGCCAGCTTCCCATAGGGGACTTCCACGGCCACGGCGTTGACCAGATTGGTCCACTGGGAGACCAGCTTCACATCCTGGCCCATGGCAGACAGCAGGTTGCTTTGTGCCTTCTGCAGCTGGGCCTGCCGGGTCTCGGCAGTCCTGCTGGTCAGATACTGGCTGACGGCTTCGCCGGCAGAGACGCCGGAGACAGAGGCCCGGTCAAACCAGCCAGGACAGGCTCTTCCTCCAGGGTGACGATGACGGTCACCAGATCCTCGGGCTGGTAGCCCGGGTCAGCTGGACGGTCCGAATCCGGCTCTTGCGCTTGCTCTTCCAGCCGGGAAACGCCGGGGAGTTCCGTCGCTTCTAAGGATTGGGGTTCTGGGCTGCTGTTTGCGGCCAGGGCAGAGGGGAGAAGCCCCACCAGCATGACTGCCACCAGCAACAGGGAGAGAATCCGTTTCATAGTGTTGGTTCCTTTCTGTTTTAATACAGTACTTTGGTTCTGTACGCCATACAGACGCGTGCGGTTTGTAATACGACCATGTGGCATACCTGCAAGGTCATTATAGCATCTTTTGGGAAGGGGTGTCAACTGGTAATGCAAAAAAGGTCACTGAAAAAGTGCTGAATTTTGCCATGGAAATTTGTACAAAATGGAAAAATGGAGGCCGGGAGTTGATTTGCTTGCATCGGTGTGCTATACTGAAAAACATCTGGGCTTTTTCAGAGATCCCTGTATGCTTCTGGTTATGTTCCTACCCTGTGCTTCTCATGGGGATGCATCGGAGGCGGCAGGCGCATATTTCTCCACTGCGTATACAATGCCCAATGGCGGCTGCCTACGCGCATCTATGGAAGAAAAGAGGCGGCAGAATGGAATATATTCCCTGGTTCAATCTTCTCCTGGAGGCACTGGCCTATCTGGGACGTCGGGCGGCGGGCAATACAGCTCAGCGGCTGATGGAGCAACTGCAGAGCAACGGGGTCCAGGACTTGGACCGGTTCGGGCAGCAATTAGGTCCCATTGCAGCTTTGATGGACCGGATGGACCGGCAATTGCAGATCCCGGAGGAAGCGCTTCAGGCCTTGTTTGGCAATTTGTCCGGGTTTCCCTATAATACCATTGGCTCCAGTTGTCCGGCGTTTTTGCTGTTCTACCCCATGACGGCGGGATTTACGGGTGACTTGGAGGGCGTGACCGAGGAGTTGAGGAAGATGCCGCCAGAGCGGCTGGCTGGCGTTCTGGCCACGTCTTTGGATGTGGCGGATGAGGCCGGCTTGGAGCTGAGCGGCGATGAATTCTCTGCCCGGGTGTTGGCCCTCTCCATTCCGGCAGAGAGCAAGGTTGCCATTTCGGACCTGTATCACCGGCCGGAGCCTGTTCTGGAGCAGGCGTCTTTTTTATGACCAGGGCCATTCGTCTGCTACAGCGGGAGAAGAAGGCCATGGAAGCAATCTGCGCCGGGTTCACCAGCACCCTGCAGCGGGAGGGGGGTTGAGCGATTCCTGACCCATACCTCCAGCTTGAATTGCAAGCCGGAGCTCCAGTATTCGGTCCACCCCTTCCTCTTTGGCATGGATACCAATTTATCTGTAACGCCCCTGGAGGGAGACGGATCGGTTCAAGTGTATTGTGGCGTGTTGCGTGGCCCCTGCAGGCCATGCTGGCCTCCAGCCGGGGACCGGAGTATGAGGTGTATCATGCCATTAAGCTTCTGGGAGACCGGACCCGCTTTGACATCCTCTGTTACCTCCGGGATCGGCGGGCCTATGGCCAGGAATTGTCTGCCCGGTTTGGCCTGTCCCGCAACACCATCCACCACCATATGAGCAAGCTCTTGGCCGCCAGGCTGGTGACCTGCACGGTGGATGGCAACCGCGTGTATTACACCGTGGACGGCGACTCTGTCTCGGCGCTGTTGGAGCGGCAAAGAGCGCTCCTGGTACCAGCGCCGCCCAAATAGCCTATGGATCAGAATCTCGCAGCCGAGCGGAAACGCTCCGGTTTTTTGCAACCGTAGGGTGCGCACTGGTTTATAGGGAACGATCTTGACTGTTCCGGCCGCATCAGCTTCCGCCTTTGGCAAGTTTCCTACCCTCTGCCAGGTGGAACAGGCGGCTTGTTATAGTTTCTGTATATATATTTCACCTGGATTTTACAAAAGGCAGTTGGCGCGGCGAAATTTGCGGTATAATGAAATCTGAAAATCGGCGGTATGCCTAAAAAATGGGGGAAGAAACGCCATGATTTACTTGGTAGAAGACGACGGCAGATCCGGGAACTCGTCTTATATACATTAAATAACTCTGGCCTGGAGGCCAGGGGATTTGAGACGCCCGGCGCCTTTGGCGGGCCCTGGAGCAGGAGATTCCGCAGCTCGTTATGCTGGATATTATGCTCCCGGAAGAGGACGGCCTGCAAATCCTGCGGAAAATCCGGCAAGGAGGCCCCTGGAAGGGGATTCCTGTGATGATGCTCACGGCCAAAGGTACGGAATATGACAAGGTCATTGGGTTAGACGCAGGCGCCGACGACTATGTGCCAAAGCCCTTCGGAATGATGGAGCTTCTGGCCCGGGTGCGGGCGTTGCTTCGCCGCTCCGGAGGCCAGGCGGCGCCGACGGAGTATGCGGTGGGGCCGCTGTATGTATCCCCCGCCCGACATGTGGTTCGGGTGAACGGGCGGGACGTGACGCTGACGCTGAAGGAGTATGAGGTGCTGAAAATGCTCCTGGAAAATCTGGATGTGGTCCTCACCCGGGACCAGCTGCTGAACCGGATTTGGGGCTACTCTTTTTTGATGGGGGAGAGCCGGACGGTGGATGTGCACATCCGAACCCTGCGACAGAAGCTGGCAGAAGCCGGGGAGCTGATTGAAACCGTCCGGGGCGTGGGCTACAAGATCGGAGCCCAGTCATGAGGCGGTCCCTGCGCCTCAGCCGGACGGTATACCGCAGCTGTATGCTGGCGGCGTTGGGTGCGACTCTGGTCTGCATTGGGATTTTTCCGGATTTGCCTATCATCAGGTGAGCCGGGAGAATGCCAGCAACCTCCGGGAAGAGGCGGTCTACATTGCCCGGGCGGTGGAGCTGTCCGGGTTGGAATACCTGCAAAATCTGTCCCCGGCCGAGGGAAGCCGGGTGACCTGGATTGCCGCCGGTGGTCAGGTGCTCTATGATACGGGTCAGCAGGGAGCCATGGAAAATCACAGCATGCGGGAGGAGGTCCGCCAGGCGCTGGAGCAGGGGATGGGACAGAGCGCCGGTATTCCAGCACCCTGACCCAGAGGACCCACAATTACGCAGTGCGGATTGCAGACGGCTCTGTGGTGCGCTTTTCCGTCACCCAGGCGTCAAACCTGTCGCTTCTGCAAATGGCGGCCCTGCCCACCCTGGTGGCCCTGGCGCTGTTGCGGCAATGACGCTGCTGGTTGCGGCCAAGACGGCCAGAAATTTGGTGGAACCCATCAATCGCATCGATCTGCAGGCGCCGCTGGAGAGCCAGACCTATGAGGAGCTCCGTCCTCTGGTCCGGGCGCATCGGGACGCAGAATGAGCAAATCCTGGATCAAATGAAGCATCTGACCCAGGAGCATGAGGAGCAGGACCGGTACCGCCGGGAGTTTACGGCCAACGTCTCCCCACGAGCTGAAGACGCCCCTCACCTCCATCTCCGGGTTTGCAGAGATCATTCGGGATGGTTTGGTGGCCTGAGGATGTGCCCCGATTTGCAGGAAACATCTACAAGGAGGCCCGGCGGCTCATCACCCTGGTGGGGGGACATCATTAAAATTACCCAAATATCTCCGGGCATTGTGTGCAGACGTGCTGGCGCATTTGCAGCCGGCGGCGGACAGTGCCGGGGTGCACATGACTCTGGAAGGGGAGGCCCATTGGATCAACGGCGCCCGCCAGATTTGCCGATGAGATGGTCTATAATCTCTGCGACAATGCCATCAAATACAACCGTCCCGGCGGGACGGTTTGGGTTCGTCTGGAGGCCCGGGACGCAGAAACTGTGGCCCCTCAGCGTGGAGGATACGGGCATCGGCATCCCCGAGGAGCACCAGAGCCGGGTATTTGAGCGATTCTACCGGGTGGACAAAAACCGCTCCCGGGAGATTGGCGGCACCGGCTTGGGCCTGTCCATTGTCAAACACGGGGCTTTGTACCACGGAGCGGCTCTGTACCTGAACAGCGCCCCTGGGGTGGGCACCAAAATTACCGTGGTTTTTCCAAAGCAGGGACCGGACCCGGAATCATAGCACCGTGCAGGCGGGCAAAGGATCCGGAACTGGCACAGTATGTCGATTGGGTGCATATACGAAATGAATTTGATGCGTTTCTCCCGGACTTTCGTGCATTTTTCATTGCAAATGGGGCGCTTTGGTGGTATAATAATCGGGCTTTGAAGATGAAAATAAAGGGAGATGGGCCATGAAACCGAAGGAAATTTCAAATCTGTACTGAAGCGGCTCCCCAGCTACCTGACCTATTTGAAGTCGCTGCCGGCAGACGGTCCGGCGAACATTTCTGCAACGGCTCTGGCGGCTGCGCTGAGCATGGGGGAGGTTCAGGTCCGGAAGGACCTGGCTCTGGTTTCCGATGGCGGCCGACCCAAGGTGGGGTATATATGCGGGAGAGCCTGATTTCGGACATTGAGCAGTTTTTGGGCTATGACAATACCACTGAGGCAGTGCTCATTGGCGCTGGCAAGTTGGGACGGGCACTGCTGGGCTACAGCGGCTTTGCGGAATACGGCCTGGAGATTGCAGCGGCCTTCGACACCAATGAGGCCATGGACGGTGAAATGGAGTCCGGGAAGCCCATCTACGCCATTTCCAGGCTGCCCCAGTTTTGCAAAGAGCGGAAGGTGCTGATGGGCATCATCACCGTTCCCGCCTCCGCCGCCCAGGCGGTGTGTGATCTCCCTCATTGCCAATGGCATCAAAGCCGTCTGGACCTTTGCCCCAGCCCACCTGGATGTACCGCCCCACATTCTGGTCCAGTATGAGAATATGGCCACCTCTCTGGCCGTCCTCTCGGTCCACCTGTCGGCCCAGATCAATGGAAAGTAGATGACAATGACTAGAATCGCGCAGCCTGGGTGCTCCCATGGCTGCGCGATCTTGTTTCGAACAGAGACGGTGATGGCATGCGCTGGGCCATTTCCGCCCAGCCGCGCCATCCGCCCTGCGGAAATATTGTGCGTTTTCCGTCTATGCTTGGTGAATGCGTAATGTCTACCACGGGCGGACACATGGTCCGCCCCCTTACGATGAGATACCGAGGCGGTGCATAAACGGATTCTTCGGCGTTGCCGTGGAATATCCTATTTTTCCGTTCCGGCAGGGGCGCCAAAATCACAAGCCACCTTGCCACCCGCCGTAGGGGCGGACCTATGTGTCCGCCCGGCGGAAACATGATACATTCCCGACCATGTTCGGCGAATTCGCAATATCAACCACGGACAGACGGATCATGGATAAAAACGCCGCGCAGGTTGGGGACTTCCAACCTGCGCGGCGTACGCAGTTTCATTATTCTGCGGAGATCAAATAGTAATACACAGGTTGTCCCCAGACAGCAGGTTGACATCTGCACTGGGACAGACAGAGGAGAAGATACCGGCCGCCTTGGAGGCCTGCTTTTCTGTGATGTCCTCCCCGTAGAAGATGGTGATATACTCCCCGGCCGCTGTCCCGGACCTTTTCGGCCAGGCTCCGCAAAACGGTGTTCAGATCCCGGGAGGTGGCGAAGAGGGCCTTGTTGTACATGGCCAGATAGTCGCCCTGATGGATTTCCTGCCCGTCAAAGTCCGAGTCCCGGGCGGCGTAGGTGATCTGCATGGTGTCCACCTGATCCAGCGCGTCGGTCATGGCGGTGACGTTGTTTTCCTCAGTGCCCTCGGGATCATAGCTCAGCATGGCGGTGATGCCCTGGGGGATGGTCTTGAGGGGATGACGAGGACCCGCTTTTCGGTCAGGGGATCCACCTGCTCGGCGGCCATGATGATATTCTTGTTGTTGGGAAAGACGAAGACCGTTTCCGCAGGGACCCGATTCACGGCCGTCAGAATGTCCTGGGTGGAGGGGTTCATGGTCTGCCCGCCGGAGATGACGCCGTCTACCCCTAGGTCCCGAAATACAGAGGCGATGCCCTCACCGGCGCAGACGGTGACCACGCCGAATTTCTTCTCACGGGGGGGCAATCTGGGGCTGAAGCTCCTGCTCGCTCATGACCTTTTCTGTGTGCTGCAGACGCATGTTCTCAATTTTTACGGTGACAAAGGAGCCGTAGGTCAGGGCCTCCTGCAAGGCAGAGCCGGGGTTGTTGGTGTGGACGTGGACCTTGATGATCTCGTCGTCATCCACCAGCACCAGGCTGTCGCCCAGCTCTTGGAGGAAGGTCCGCAGTTCCTCAGGGTCCCGTCCGGTCTCCCGGGAGACGATGAATTCTGTGCAGTAGGTGAAGGTAATGTCCTCGGTGTTGAAGTCCGAGAAATCGGCCTGCTCCTTGGGGGGCTTCCTCCTGGATGTCTTCCGAGACGGTCACGTCCTCTCCCCGCAGGGCCAGGAGCATGGCTTCTAAGGCCCAAAGCCAGCCCCTTGCCGCCGGCGTCAATGACACCGGCTTTCTTCAGCACCGGGTTCTGATTGATTGTGTTGGCCAGGGCAATTTTGGCTTCTTCCACGGCGCCTCGTGGACAAATTCAAAGTAGCTGTTTTCCTGGGCAGCCTGTCCTGCCTTGGCCGCAGACAGGCGGGCAACTGTGAGAATGGTGCCCTCAGCGGGCTTCATGACCGCTTTGTAGGTGGCGTCCACGCCCTCCTGGAGGGCGTTGGCCCACAGGACGCCGTCGCACTCCGTGGCCCCTTTCAGAGCCTTGGAAATGCCGCGGAACAGCAGGCTCAGGATGACGCCGGAGTTGCCCCGCGCTCCCCGCAGCATGGCGGAGGCGGCAATGGAAGCCGCCTTTTCCAGGGTGGGGTCTTCGGCCTTCTTCAGGTCTGCCACAGCGGAGTGGATGGTCATGGACATGTTGGTACCGGTGTCGCCGTCAGGCACCGGGAACACGTTCAACTCGTTGATCGATTGCTTGTGGATTTCAATAGAGGCGGCCGCGCTGATGATCAGTCTGCGAAAATCGGCCCCGTTGATGGTTCGTCTCAATGGAATTACTCCTCCGAAATTGGGACAAGCCCAATGTATAAAATGGGATTACCCAATCATCATGGAATCAATGTAGACATTGACAGCGCGGACCTGGGTACCGGTGCATTTGTGCACCACATAGCGGACCTCAGAGATGATGGAAGCGCCCACGGCAACCAGGTTCACCCCGTGGTCCACCATAATGTGCAGATCAATGGAGATGGTATCATCTTCGTGGAACTGGACCCGGACGCCTTTGCCCATGGATTCTTTCCGCAGCAGGTGGACCAGGCCATCGGTCATAGAGCGGATTGCCATGCCCCTTGACGCCAAAGCAATTGGAGGCGGCAACACCGGCGATGTTGGTATAGACATTTGCCGCCAATGACGACAGCACCTCGTTCCGTTTTCTGACGAATCATACAGGGACCTCCTTTGCCGGGAAACCGGCGGATTGTATGAAGCTATTTTACCTGATTTGCCCCAAAAAGCACAAGGGGAAGTTTTTACAGGAGCGTAGGGGTTCCACGTTCCGTGGCTTGGATCGGTCAGATCATGGAGGCTTCCCAGCATGCAGGAGCGGGGGATGTCCATCAGCTTTGCCACAGTGGGAGCTACATTGGCCAGGCCATAGGAGCCGTCTTTTAGGGTATAGCGGTGGTCTTTGTCATAGACAATGAAGGGGACGGGGTTCAGGCTGTGGGCGGTGCGGATGGAGGTTTTGCCCTTCTTGGTCTCAGTCATCTGGTCGGCGTTGCCGTGGTCGGCCGTGACCAGCACAGTGTAGCCGTATTGATCAGCGGCCTCCAGGATTCGGGCCAGGCTCTGATCACACATTCCATGGCGGTGATCACCGCCTCCAGAACGCCGGTGTGCCCCACCATGTCGCCATTGGGGAAGTTGCAGCGGAGGAAATCAAACTGCCGGGAGGCCATGGCGGTTACCATATGCTCTGTGATTTCCGCGGACTTCATAGCCGGCGCCTGTTCAAAGGGAATGACGTCGGAGGGGATTTCCTCATAGGTCTCCAGGTGTTCATCCACTTTTCCGGACCGGTTGCCGTTCCAGAAGTAGGTTACGTGGCCGTATTTCTGCGTCTCAGACAGGGCATATTCCCGGATGCCGTGGGCGCAAAGGACCTCGGTGAGGGTGTTCTGAATCACGGGAGGCTCCACCAGGTAGTGCTCCGGGATCTTCAGATCGCCGTCGTATTCCAGCATACCGGCAAAGTCGACGCCGGTGTAGTCGCCCCGGTCAAATGGAGTGAACTCCTTCCGGTCAAAGGCCAGGGGAAATCTCCTGAGCCCGGTCGCCCCGGAAGTTAAAGAGAATGACGCTGTCCCCATTGGCAATCGGGGCTACAGGCTTTCCGTCCCGGGCTACCACAAAGGCGGGCAGGTCCTGGTCGATGCAGTGGGTTTCCTCGCGGTAGGTTTCGATGGCCTCTTTGGCAGAGGGGAACTGACGGCCCAGGCCCTGACGTGGGTCCGCCAGCGGCTTCTACCATGGACCAGCTGGCCTGATAACGGTCCATGGTGATCTGCATCCGGCCCCGCCGGAGGCAATTGCATAGTCAAAGCCGGGCCCCGCAGCTTCTGCCAAAGTGGCCTCCAACTGCTCCACGTAGGTGAGTGCGGAGGTGGCAGGCACATCGCGGCCATCCAGAAGGATGTGGCAGTAGACCCGGCGCACACCGGCGGCCTTAGCGGCCTTCAGCATGGCCAGCAGGTGGGAAATGTTGGAGTGTACATTGCCGTCAGACAGCAGGCCCAGGAAGTGGAGGGCTTTGTCTTGGGACAGGCAATTGGATACCAGGTCGGTCCAGGTTTTGGACTGGAACAGCTGACCGGATGTGATGGACTCCTCCACCAGCTTGGCGCCCTGGGAGTAGACCTGACCGCAGCCCAGGGCGTTGTGGCCTACCTCCGAGTTGCCCATATCGTCGTCTGTGGGCAGGCCGACGGCAGTGCCGTGGGCCTTCAGCCAGGTGTGGGGGGTAGTGCTCCAGCAGCATATCCAGGGTGGGGGTTTTGGCCAGCTTCACGGCATCGCCGTCGCCGCCGTCGCCCCGACCCACGCCATCCATAATGACCAGTACAATGGGTTTTTTCATATTCTGATAGCCTCCAGCTATAAAGTATCCGATTTGGGGACCTAACCAATCTATTTTACACCATTTTTAAGGGGGAAACAACTCCTTTTTTTCATTTCCCGCAAAGAGACAAAAACGCCGCCCAATTCCAGACATCTTTTTACCAATATACCGGATTTGCAGTCCGATTCTTGCAGGCAACCGCCCGGAGGAGACAGGAGGATGCAGCGGCGGGATCCCAATGCAGGAGAAAACTGGCCTGATGAAAGGAGAGGAAATTGGCACTTTTCAGATAGCCAGGCTGGACTATAATAGAGCAGGAATTGGAACTTGGGAGGTAGTGGTATGAAAACAAAACGTTCCGGCCCCATGGTTGCGGTTGTTGGTTTTGTCCTGCTTGCAGCAGGTGTGGTTTGCAGCCTCCTGGCCCGGGGCAAGCTGCCATTGGCGACGGTGCGGGAGACACCGGCGAGCTCCTGTATGCCCTGAGCCTGATTTTTGGCCCTGGTGGGATTGGTAACCGGATTGCCGGCCTGCTGCGGGGACGCAGCAGTTTGAGGACCGGAGGACCGACGTCCGTGCATTGGCGCTGGCGTCTCTGTTCGCGGCGTTGTGCTACATTGGTTTTTCCTTCTTTAAAATTGACATCCCCGTGGGGACGGAAAAAAACGGCCTTTCACCTGGGCAACGTGTTCTGCGTTCTGGCGGCCCCTCTTCTTGGGGGGTCTGTGGGGTGGTATGGCCGGTGCTGTGGGTATGACCATTGCCGACCTCACCAGCGGCTATGTGACCAGCGCCCCCAAGACCTTCCTGCTGAAGCTGTGCATCGGCCTCATCGTGGGTCTGGTGGCCCGCTGTGTGTTCCACCTGGACCGGGAACAGCGGCCCCGGAAACGAGTTTTTGGGAACGGTAGTCTCCACAGCCTGCGGCATGGCCTTCAACGTGGTGGCAGATCCCGTGGTTGGGTATTTTTATAAAACCTATGTGCTAGGCGTACCCCAGGACGCTGCCGCAACCTGGGCCAAGATCGGCGCCGTCACCACCCTGGTGAACGCCGTGGTGGCCGTGGCAGTCGCCAGCGCCTTCTACCTGGCCCCTCCGCCCCGCCCTGGAACACGCAGGCCTGCTGAAAAAGGCCGTTTAATGGAATACGGAAAGCAGCGGGAGAACATCGCAGGAAAGGCGATGTTCTCCTGCTATTGTTTTACCAGCAATTTTTTTTAACGGTTCCTTGCGGATCGTTACCTTGAAAAAGTTGAGGATTTGCTCCTGATGCGTGTAGCAAACTTTCGGCTGCATTTTTGATATACAGCGGTACTTTTACCGCAATCCCCAAATGTTTGCGATAAAATACTAGCTGCTTTGTGCTTGACTCCCAAAGGGATTTAATGGTAATATAAATAAAAATCTAAAGACTGCGTGCTATAATAAAACGCCAGAATGATAAGCCTAGAAACAGAAATGCAGGTGAGAGGTTTGCTGGAAATTGGAATTTGTGACGACCAGGTGGAAAGTGCGGAAATTCTTCGAGATTTGTTATCCAGATATCTCGAGAAAAGATGCTTGGATGCCCGCATTACCATGTTTCAAAGTGCTGAGAAGCTAATGGCGGGGAGATTTCTTGAATTTCAAGTTATTTTCCTGGATATTGTTATGGAAGAACAGGATGGTATTCAAACGGCATTACAGATTCGCAGGAAAAACCCAGATGTTTCCCTCTTGCTTGTTTCCGCATATTTAGATTATGCTACCATGGGATATCAAGTTAAGGCCAATGCGTACCTTTTGAAAAGTCAATTGATGACAACTTTGGATGCTGCTATGGATGCAGTACTTTTGGAACGAAGGCTCAATCACGGTGTAATTGAAATTGCAGTAGGTGGTTGTGTAGTGCCGCTTCCGCTGCGACAAATCATGTATATCGAGAGTCAGGGACGAACGGCAATTTTTAATTGTGAAGAGGAGTATTCTACATACATGCGTTTTTCGGATATAGAGACAGCCTTATCTGGAAGGGGGTTCCTCCGCGTTCATAGGTGCTACATTGTGAACATGAGGCATTGCGTTACGATCAAAAATTATCAAGTAATTCTGGACAATGGGAAAACGCGCCCTGTAGCCGCCAGGAGTATCGCAGTCTCATGCAGCGCTTGATGCGCTGGAAAGGAACCAATCAATGAGGGGAATTGAACTACTATTGGCATCGGCCACAGAGTATTTGTGCGGGATGTTGGTATTAGCGGCTTTTTTTTCTCAGCGTGATAATCATCCATGGCTTGCATGGAGCGTAAGACTCCTTTGTGGTGCTTTTCATATTTGCGTGTCGATGCTTACCAATGATTGGCCACTCGCCTTGCGGATGATCCTAATATTGATAGATTGGTTTGCAGTTTGTGAAGTCTGTTACCTAGGAAACAGGTGGAAGAAAATTTTGATTATTCTGCTGTTTTTGGGGGGTGGACTATGCGATTGACATTTCTGTGTTGTCTATATGTATCGCAGTGACAGGTGGGTCTGCAAAGACTGCGGTTTCTCCCAATGGCAGTTATTTGATCTCTATGATCAGTGCCAGATCGTTACTGCTTTCTGTTTCGTTTGCTTGTGTCCGTATTGTTCGGAAGCAGGAGAGGAAGTATCAGACGAGTGGGATGACGTGGGTATGCCTACTCTTCATTCAGCTATATACCATTGTGGGAGTTGGGGTACTGATTCGTAACGCTATGCAGAGCGATGTATTATCTGGCAGCATAATTGCATTTAGCGGAGGATTGCTCTGTGTCAATGTGATATTATGTTTGGCGGTTAATAAACTGGAGCAAAATCGTCAGATAGAGCAGGAAAACAACGTTTTCAGGCGGAAGTTACGCATAGTTTGGAGTTGGCAAACACATACCGGGATTCTTTCAATCAACAAAGAAAAAGTGACCCATGAGTTCAGAAACCAATTAGATGCTGTGGGAAACTTGCTATCCCAGGGGGAGTACGATCGTGCAATACAATATGTAAAGCATTTACAGTGCAGTTCTCAGGACATTGTTCCGCTTATTTCCACCAATCACCCTATGGTGGATGCCATTTTAATCAAAAGTACCAACAAGCGAATGAAAGAGAAGTTGGAATCCTGTATGATTGCAACGATCTGGCCCAGATTCCCCATGGAGGATGGTGACCTGGTCACGCTTCTTGGTAACATTTTAGACAACGCAATTTCTGCCAGTGCGCAGACCTCAGAAAAAAGGGTATGGGTACGGCTATGGCAGGAGCAAGGCGTTTATCAGTTGGTGGTTCGCAATAGCTGCTTGGAGGATCCCCCTGCATATCCGGCACAGGAGTGTATACTCCATGGGTTTGGCATGGGCCTTGTAAAAGCAGTTTTAGAGAAGTACGCTTATCCGTATTATTGGGAGCAGTGCACTGCAGTGTTTGCTTTTTTCAGCAATCCTTGGTTGAATACCTGCAGTTGGTTACATTTACCAACAGTTCGTTCCGAAGCTGTTTACAACTATGCAGAAATATGGTATCATGAAAGCGCAAAAAGAGTGTACTTACTCTTGAATGCGATCAATAGTAGCATATTTTTCGTGGCTGTATTTCATGGATTTTTGAAAAGGAGCTTGCGGTGCTGACGTAGATTTGTAAGAAGATCACTAGACAGTTGGTAGAATGGGACATTTTGAATCGGGAACTGTCAGATTGGTGCACCTATTGGTTACAAAAGAGAATACTAACAATGTTGATTGTTTTACTGATGTCTTTACTTGGGGAGTGGGCCTTTGGTGCTGATGTCACAGTGTGCTTTCTTCTCGGGTTGTTGCCTTTGCGTCGCCGATTATGCGGATACCATACCAAATCGCCGGGGAGTTGTATGGTTCTTTCTCTAGGTGTTATGCTGCTGGCGCTATTGGTGCACAGTACCTTTAACAGAATGGCATCAATTGTGTTTAGCATTGTAAGCTTTTCTGCCTGCTTTTTTATAGTCATATGTGTCCTAATAGATCAGACAGATCCACAGTTGCACTTGACGCAGGAAGAAATCAAGAAGAATCATCAATTGGCGGTCTGCGTGTTGATAGGGGAGAGCGTAGTAAGTGTACTACTGTCGTTGCTGTTGCATTCGGTGAAATACGTGTCTGCGTGTCAAATGGGCATTGTGGTAGTGGTACTGTCCTCTTCTTACAACAAGTTGAAATTAAACAGGAGGTGCCTGGGATATGGCAAAGTTTTTGAAGCCGTGAAAAAGGTGGTTGGATTGCAGATTAACAGGGCTGTTTTTAAGACAAAAGAATGAGTGGCCAGCCACAAGTATTCCAGTGTATTTCCAACTGGAACGTCCAAAGACAGACGTTAACCGTCAGCAAGTGGAATTCGAGGAAAGTATATAATGAATGACCGGCCGGCATTTATTATATAAACGGCCTGATGACTGTAAACATGCGTAATATGTGGTGGTCATTCATTGGGAAGTGATTCTCAGTGGTCGTATACTGATTGCGACTGGGCCAAAAGGTAATCAGCAACTCACGAAAAAGGAGGATACTATGAAACAATCAACGAAGAAGTTTATAACCGCTTTCTTGACCCTTGCATTATTGTTCTCTTTTAGCATCCCTGTCCTTGCTGCCGAGACTCACGACCATTGCTGTGACGTTGGTGTTGTCTGCGAAGATGATGCAATTCGCGAAGGCGCGTCTCCTATGGGTTCCTGTACATCGCATACGTGGCAGAATACGAGTACCTGTGTCCGCTATGGTGGCGTTTATGTCTCTGCAAGTGTCTGCAAATCCTATTGGAAAGAGACGAGAACATGCACAAAATGTGGAACGACTGAGTTCGTTAGATACTACTATGTTGCCAACGACACGCATCACACAGTTGTATATTCGGCATCCTGCAATGGTACGACCCAAACTTGGCTGAATGAGTGCAGTCAATGTGGACATTCAATGCCGACAACTACGAGAAAGTGCCCTGGTGGGCCACATAGCGGGAGTTGTGGCTATCTACCCGTATAGGATTTTTATGGTTTGTTGATTTTAATCTATCTGGCGCATGGCTCAGGCCATGCGCCAGATAGGTATATGGTTCGGAGGGTGTTTTATGAACCTGTTTGAAAGCAGTTTCGGCATACGCCTGGATTTACTGCGCTATTGGCGTTATTATTGGCCGCTGCAATTGCTTTTTGTACCATCGGTTTTGCTGCGTGGAGCGGAGCAAACGCACAGTTGAGGGAAATGGACGCCCAATATACCACCATTGCGGTTCCCCGTGGGGATGTATATTGGACTGGCCTGTTATACAAAGAAAATGAGTGGACACCTCTGGCACAGCAGAATGTTCCCGGCCTTCTGGCAGACGATTGCCGGGGGATTTCTGACTGCCCACGTAGACGGATGTGATTCTCTGTCTGCCTATGAACTGAACCATTATGAGAGTGCAGATTTTGATGTATATGGGAATTCTATGGCTGTTCTGGCAGTGCGGTGTATCTCTGTTTCGAATCGGACGCGCCGATTGAACAGGCCATTTTCAATGAAAAGATGAGATCATTGGTTATGAGGAGGTAGTGGAGCGAATCTATTATGCGAGCTTTGCGCTGGAAGCGGTGGTTTGCCGGCTGGCGGCCTATGATGTTTTACCTGAAGCAAAGAGATTACAATTGGCTCCTCCTTGTTTACCGAGGATGGGCAGGCGCCCTTCGCAGAGGGAAAAACCTATCTGCTTTTCGGTACATATGAGGGACCGAGGACGGTACGAAACGATCAGGCCGAGGAAGGGGAGCCCGCTGGGAGTTCCCGTACCCCGGAGAACATGTCTTGGCGGTAGACGATCAAAATGACAGTGGGATTTTGTCCCAGTATGATGGCGTAAGCGGGAATATGCTTTTTTCCTGGCGGGAGAACAGGGAAGGAGCGCATATTTGGCGCTCCCTGACAGAAGATTCCCTTGCCGTTTTATGCAGAATATGATGGAAATTGGCAGGAGTTTCTCGACAGTGACGCCGGCGCTGTGTGGCGAGACAAAGTGATCCCTATGTGTCAGATCAATTATGAAAGTGCCGGCGTGATTTTAACTGATCATATAAACAGTCTGCTGCTATTTAATACAGGCGAAGCCAGCATTCTGGAGGGGCGGAGCTTTGAAGCAGCGGAATATGCAAGCGGTGAGGCGGTATGTCTCGTCAGCGCGCCTATGCGCTGAAAAAATGATCTTACCGTGGGGGATACCATCAACCTTGACTTGTACCAAGCTGTGTTGGGTTATCGGGAAAGTCTTGGCAACGCCTTGACTGGGAAGATGGAATCTATTTTGGTGCAGTCACCGTGCAGACCGGAAAATCGCATCGGTGTGCAAAAAGACTACCGGATTGTAGGAATTTATACCGCGCCGGAGTTCTCGGCTGGCTTGCATAGCTTTCAGGCCGATACGATTTTTGTTCCCAAAGCCTCTGTTCCCAATGCTTCCGCCTATGAGGAGATTACCAGTCCGCTGCTATACTCCGTGATTTTGAAAAAATGGTGGAGAAGCGGAATTCGAAGCCCGGATGGAGGATTTGGGCTATGGGGGCGCCTTTTCCTATTTTTAACCAGGACTACAATGCCCTTGCTGATACGCTGTCGGTGATTGCAGCCAATGCGCTTCGTTTGCTTTTGGTTGGATGCAGTGCCTTTCTGCTGGCTGCGGCACTTTTCCTGTTTCTGAATTTTAGAAGGATGCGCCCCATTGTTCGGGGCATGCGGCGATTGGGCTTTGGAGCAAAGACTGTATGGATCCAGCGGCTCCAGGCAATGGCGGTTTTGATCTTTGCTTCGGCGGCCCTGGGCGCCGGACTGTGCTGTATTGTACGATGCTGTAACGGCTCGTGTGCTGTCAGAGACAGTTGCGCTGAATCTTCAAAGGCTTCTGATTTGTGCTGGCATACAGGCAATTTTGCTGCTTTTGATCGCGGCTGTTTGGGCATGGCTGGCTGCGAGACAAACGTTGATGCAGCTTGGCAGCAGAGGTAAGATGTTATGAAGCAGAAGAAACCGGTAGCGCGCTCCGGCAGGTGACATGGACGGCGCTGTGGCGGCGCAAAGGAGTCTGTATTCTGTTGTCCGCGATTGCGGCGCTGGGGGTATTTTCCTCCATGGCTTTACAAAATCTTGCCACTCGGCAGGAGGTCGCTATGGAAAAGATGGTGCAAAACCACGCAGATTCATTGTGTGGTGACAGACCCGCAGGGGGTGAACAGCGATAATTTGCAGATGTTTTCTGCTTTTGTTGATATGCTCATGGGGCGACGCCACGAGCGTGGATGTTATTTGGACGAATATGTAAAAACGTACGGGCAAAAGCCTCTATCCAGCTGGAAGAGCCTCAAGATGTGACATTGCGGCGGATTTTAAGCTTTGACTCCGACCATGCTCTGGCGGCAGTCACAGGCGTCCGGATCGAAATGGAAACGGGGTGGACAGAAGCCGCGTTGCAGGGAGACGCCCAGGTGTGTCTGATTCCGGTGGGAATGGAAACGCAAACGGGAGCAGATGGAACCCCGTTTGTCCCTGTGACAATGAACGGTGTATCTTTGAGCTTCAAGTAATCGGCACAGTCTTCGGCAGTACCGGGAATGTGATTTGGTGCCCTTTTATATGCAACAGCAAGAAGGCATTTCGGAAGTGTTTCGGGTGGAGAGCTGCTCCTTCGACATTTTGGACAATGCCCAATTGGAGCTATGTAAGGCTGCAATTTATGAGACCTTTGTGGAGCCGAGGTTATCCAATGTGAGCGATGGGCTCAGCTACGGCGTTTTGATTCAGGATGAAACCTATCAAAACACACTGGAAGAATTGGGCTCCAACCTTTCTATGCTGCGCCTGATGCTGCCAGTATGGACCGTGCTGTGTGGTGGGATCGGCTTTTTGGCTGCATACCTTGCCACGCGTGGCCGGGTTCGGGAATTTGCGGTGATGCGGTGTCTGGGGTTGAAACAGCGAAGCATTTTTGCGCAGGTATTTGGAGAGCAGGTTTTGTTGGCAATTGTGGGAGCAGCTGTAGGCGGCATAGCCGGGTTTCTGCTCGACCGGTCTGTTTTCGGTGAAGCCCCTTGCCAAAAGCCGGGCTGCTTTTGGGGATTTTCCTTGGAGACGGCGCTGCCGTAGCCAGTTGGAATGTCACCCGTGTGAACATCATGAAATTAATGAAGATGGAGGAATGAGCCATGAATTGCTTGCAGGCCAATGAGGTGGTCTATGCCTATCAAAACAAATACCAACTGGTGCAAGCGTTAAGCGGCGTCAGCGCGGATTTTGCACAGGGACAGCTGTATGCGATCATAGGAGCTTCCGGCAGTGGCAAGACCACTTTTTGTCGTTGCTGGCGGGCTTGGATGTGCCCACTTCTGGCAGCATTACATGGAATGGAACATCCACTGCGGAACTGGACCGGGACGCTTACCGGCTGGAGCATGTTTCTGTAATTTATCAGGATTTCAACCTGTTTTCCCACTTAACGGTGTTAGAAAATGCCGCATATCCGCTGTACGCACGGAAAATGTCCAAAAAAGAAGGGGATGCCCTGGCCAAAGAGAAGCTGCTGGCCCTTGGCTTGAAAGAGGAGCAGCTGGGACGCTTTCCCAATATGCTTTCCGGCGGTGAACAGCAGCGGGTAGCGATTGCCCGGTCTCTGGCGGCTGGCAGCGAGATCATTTTGGCCGATGAGCCGACGGGCAACCTGGACAGTGAAAACAGCCGGAGCATCATAGAGAGTTTACGGCGGTTGGCCAAGGAAGAAAACCGTGTGTGATTGTGGTGACCTACGATCCTGTGGTTGCCGAGGCGGCGGATGTGGTTCTTCGTATGCAGGATGGGAAGTTTATCCTAGGATCACAGTAACAGAAAGCGGGACGTGTTCTGCGTTCTGGCGGCCCGTTTCTTGGGAGTCTGTGGTGGATGCGGACCTGCTGAGAAGTCCAGCGGATGGTTCTAATTTGATGTTTGTTGTTAGGAAACAAGGGATGTTTTAAGCCATGCACGGCACGGCTCGAAACATCGGCTTTTTGGTGAGGCAAAGGCCTGGCGCTTGCGGCAGTCTGGTTTGGATGGCTTTTCAATCAGACCTTCAGATAGGCCATCAGCTGAGATGTCAGTTTTCGGATGGTGACGGGATTGGTGCGATAGCGGGGAGGGCCATTGCAGACTTCCATGGTGATCAGTCGGGCGTTCAGGGAGACCATCCAGGTCCCGGTACACCGAACCTGCGTGAAGCTTCAGCGCGCCATCAGCTCCGGTGGACTCATGGCGTGGTCTGCCATAAGCCCGCAGCATCTCCATTCGCGTCGGATTGGACAGCAGGCGCAGCGCGTTGAACTGTGTATCCTGCAACTTTTCATCCTTGGGGCGTACAAAGTCGGCCAGCGTTGGCGGTACATCCGGGCTGAACATGAGGGATACGCTGGATCCGTCCAGTAGGAACTGGCCCGGGCCACCGCCCTGGTGGAAGTAGAGAAGACCAATGGTACAGCGGCGAATCTCCTGGTTGGCCAGCTGGGAGAATTTGGCCAGGTACGCAAGTAGATTTCCCTCCCGGAAGAATGTCTCCCACTGATCCAACCGAGGCTGCGCCCGTTGCACCCAGGATCCAGCAATTCCCGCAATCGCTCCACAGCCGGGCGCAGCACTCTGCAACCTTCCGGATGTGATACGGGAAATTGGAAAGGACTTCCACCAGCTCCATTTTCGTCTCGACTGGAACAGACAGCTTTTTTGCATTTCCTGAGCCAAAAGAGCGAAACTCTGCTGTTTCCCATCCTCGATACTAGCGAAAGAAAAATGGTCAATCATGCCAGAGATATGGTAATTGTTTCCCTGCACTGCCCACCACTGAAGCGATTGGTCCAAATAGTCATCCACTTCCGGGCAATTGGGGGCCAAGGAGATATAGAGTAAGCAAAAAGCTCAGGCAAGTGGGGGACGATGGGTGATCCTCTGTATGGAAAGCACGGAAGTAGAAGGAAACTTGTTTCCCATTCATGGGAAGCAGCGCACAAATTTGTGATTGGATCCGCTCGACTTCCTCTGCCGGAATGCAATACTCACCGGGAATGACAACCGTTTCGGCGGGAATATGATTGAACTGGGCAAAAACCAGCTCTGCCGCCTCCAGTAAGAGGCAGGGTTTTCGACTGACGATCAGCTGCATGAAGGCGTTCGTCCTTTCCGTATTTTCGAAAATATTATAGCAATTCCAGGTAAAAAATACAAGATGCCAAACGGACCCTACGAGAGCCCTTAGGTGTGTAGGGAACGGGCTTGCCCGTTCCGCCTGGTAGAGGACTTCAAATTTGCAGAACGCGGAAGAAGGGACAAGCGGAACGGTCAAGAGCGTTTTCCTACATAAATGAGTAAACTTTGAATTGCCCTCCAGAACGAATCAAAGGGAGAAAGCAGGCTGCGAGATGAAAGGTCCGCCCGGCCTGTTGGATCGGCCGGGCAGATCAGGATGCTTATAGATTGGTATATCGGATTAATACAGTGACGGCCTGGGCGCGGGTGGCGGTACCCTGGGGATTCAGTGTGCGTGCGGTCATGCCCTGAATCAGCCCTGTGGCGACCGACCAGGAGAGGGCATCGCGTGCGTAATTGCTGATGCCAAAAGCGTCAGCGTAGAGGCTCAAATCAGCCCGGGCGCTGGTATCCATCCCCTGGCTTTGGGCAAAACGATAGAACAGCGCCGCCATTTCTTCCCGGGTGGCAGTGGCGTAGGGGCAAAAATCTCTGCCGTGCGGCCGTGGACAATGCCCTGCTCCACGGCCCAGGCCACGGCTGGGGCATAGTACCGATCCTCCGCCACATCCCGGAAGCCGCCATTGCCTGTTGCAGCAGGCGCGCCGGCCAGGCGGTACAGCAGCGTGACCAATTGGGCGCGGGTTACTGTTTGGTTCGGGCTGAATGTGTGGGGACTGGTTCCCTGTGTCAAACCCATTTGCACAGCGGTGATGACATCCTCCGCGCCCAGTGGCCTTGGATATCCGGGAAACGATTTGCAACCTCCTCCCGGGTGGAATCAGTGACGTAAAGATCCACGGTATCCGGGTAGAGACCCAGGCCGCCCCGTACGGTGACTTTGCCGCATGTTAAGGTGCGGATGGTGCAGGAATGATCGTCGGTGGCAACGATCTCAGCGACATCGGAATTGAGAGCTTCCACTCCAGCTTTGTGGAGAAGTCGTTGTCCTGGACGTCCCGGATGGTCAGGGTGTCGCCCACCTGGAGAATTTGGCTGTCAGCCTCCAGATTCACATAATTTTGGATGCGGGAATCCAGGTGAATTTCCTTGGCATAGGCATTTCCCGCATAGTCTGCGCCAATTGCCAAATACTTGCCGTCCCCGTCCAAGCGACTTACATTCAAACCTAGCTGGGAAAAGCCATAATTCTGTCCGGGAACGATGTTGAGCATACACATGCTCATCATACTGCCAAACCACTGGCCATCGCGGCGACCAACCAGCGCCTCCATGGTATAATCCAAAAACCACTGTTCATCCCAGGAGGAACGGCAATAAACCAAGCTATCAGCATGATACTCCTCCGGCGGTATCATACCTGCGTCAATCGCCCATTGGTTATCCCATGTCTCTGACCACAGCTGATTGCAGTCCTTCCCGTTGGATTTGGGGGAAGTGACGTCGATGTACATAGGAAAGGCAACGGTGTGGTTGGCATTATCGATATCCTGGGTCTTGTCTGTTACCTCCAGCTGCACTTCGGCCTGGATGGTCACCCAGGTGCCTTCGTCCAGCAGACAGCGGCTGGTGTCATACTCATCCCATTCATAACCGGTTTCTTCATTGACGCAATGCCTTACAGGATATAGCCAATCCATGGCCAATCCCGTGCCCTCCACCAGGCCTGCATAGACGGGTCCATGCACAGAGTCAGAATAGTAGGTTTTGGATACGAATCCAGTGTCTTGCTCCCACAGGAGTTCACCGGTTTCCCGGTTGGTTACGGTATAGTGGATATTTTCAGCATTTCGTTTGAGCCCCAGTCCCATTTGGAAGGCATCCAAGTACCCGTCTCCGTTGGGGGAGATTCCCACATTTTCTGGCCGGAAAAATTGCAGCATTGTCGGCTGAACCATACAGAGCGGGGGGGCACTTTCACAAACAGTGCACACTGTGTGTCTCCCAAATAGAATTTCTGAGTCGTGCTGTCAAACTCTGGCTCATTGAAAACAGGGATATTGGTCCAAAGGGCATTGTGGAACTGATCCGCAGTGGTATAAGCCTGGTCCCCACCCATCAGGCTTTCGTAGGCGCCTTCCTCCAGGACAGGAGCCTCTCCAAAGGCGCCGTAGAAGCCAAGGAAGGGAACAGAGAGGCTGACATCGGTCTGGCTATGCAGCTGGATGAAGCCCTCGACGTAAGATTTGTAGGGGAAGCGTTCTTCCATATATGCCTTGTCTGCGTCTGACAGGGTGATGGTGACAGACACTGTGGCCTTGCTGTTGGCAGGGACCAAGACGGTGTCGTTTTCTACGTTGTAGGTCACGTAGGCGGAGAGTTCGCGGGCATAGTCGTACACCAGATAGGTCACTTCACCTGCCACAATCTGGCCGCCTTGGGCAATCTGGCCCAGGACTGTGGTATCCAGGGTGTATGTTTTGGCGGAGTCAGAGAAATTCACGACTTCAAACGTCGCAGCGTATACGCCGGTCCGGTCTGGGTCGTCACCCAGCTCCAGCTTGGCTTTGTTGGCGCCCGCTACCTGAATGTAAGCACCGGAGTGAATGGCATGGGCGGCGTTGGCCAGACCGGCTCCTTGACGGCGGACGAAATAATAGGTGTTGTGCTCAGTGTCCACAATGGGGGTTGCGGTGCTCATCAGCAGACAGTTGACCATGTGTGGGATTTGGGCTTCCTCGATCCCTTGCTCCTTCAGATACTGACGCACCAGGGTAGCAGTCGCCGCCACAGCGGGAGAGGCCATGGAGGTACCAGACATGACAGCAAATTGACTGCCACAGTAGGCGGAAGACGTTGCCTCCGATGCCGGTGATCTCCGGCTTCAGAGTCAAGCCTTCGGTGGGGCCCCAGGAGGAGAAGGAGGACATCTTCCCAGCGGTTTCACTGGCATTCCAAAAGAGGTCGACCCGCAGTGGATTGCCTGGCGTGTGGCCGTAGTTTTGCATGAACTCCACGTTGCCCAGGGAGGTGCCTGCAAAGGGAACGTCAAACCGGCTCAGCGTATAATCCACAATGAAATATTCCGAATACTCGATGTTGGGATCCGGGGTGGGGTCATAAATCAGCACACCGGCGGCCTTCGCAGCGACAGCTTGCTCCATGATGCCGTCTGCATCGCCGCCTTCAAAGGGCAGGATCACCAGCTTGCCCTCAGCCTGGTCGAAGGAATCGGTGTACACATAAGATGCTCCGCCCAGACGCTCCTGGAAGCCCAGGCCCTCTGGCACGCCGGCATATTCTTCGTAGCCGAGGCTCATATGCATTTTGTAATCACTGCAATACCAGGAGCAGGTTTCTCGAAACACAGCTCTGCGTCACTGTCCATGCTGGCGACCGTCATCACCGAGTCAAAGGTACCGGGCATCCCCAGGGTTCCCGTGGAGACAGAGCTGGATTCCACCAAATTGCCGCCCCAGTTGCTCATGTAACCAGTGAACGCATCGTTACCGGCAGATACAACCACATTGATTCCCGCCTCATAAGCGGCGTCATAGACCTCGGTGATTCCCTCTACGTACAGTGGTCCGCTGGCACTGCCCAAAGACAGGTTGGCGCAGTCCACCCCGAGCAGAATGGCGTCCTCCAATGCTGCTACCAGGTAATCCAAGTAACAGGCGCCCTCCTGGTCAAAGACCTTCATCACCACCAGCTGCGCCTCGGGAGCGATGCCCAAGGTGTCCATGTCGAATTGCTCCTTGGCCGCCTCTGGCATATTACCGGCCACAATCCCGGCCACATGGGTGCCGTGCCCCATCCAGGTGTCGTCATCGGTGCCAAAGTTGGCCAGGCCATCGCCATAGTTGAAGCCGAAGGGAATCTTGCTGCTGTAGTACACGCTGTCCACCGTCACATCCTGCGCAAGCGTCTCGGCGTGGAGGTTGGACTGGGCCAGGATGGCGGCAATATCCGCCTTTTGGAACGCAACGCCGTTGGGGTCCTTCGGTTCGATGGAGAAGACCTGATTCTCATAGCTGAGGCCAGTGTCGATGATGGCGACGCACATTCCCTCTCCCTGATAGCCCAGGTCCCAGGCGGAGTTGGCGCCCATAGAGGGGGCCCACATATTTCATATTGGGCAAAAGATCTGCGCCGCTGGTTACCGTAGTGGCCTCCAGCCCGGGACGGAAAAGCTGGGCATCAGGAAGGCCTTCTTGACGCCGGGCAGTTGGTTCAGCTTTGCCAGATCCCCATACTTCACCGTGGCAGAGACGGCGTTGGTCAGCAGGCTGAACTGTCCGGTCACATGGATGTCATAGCCCAGGGACTTGTTGATGCTCTGAACCTGGGCATCCTGCTGGCGGATGACGGCCTGCATGGCTGCCTGCTCCTTCGCCCCCAGAGTTTGGCCCAGGTGGACCTCCATGGTGTCCATGGCAATGACGGGGGGCGTCTTCCAAGGTGATCATGACCCGAACGTCGGTGTCCTTGCTGTAAGAGGCGGTGTGCAGGCTGATGGTCTCGCCGCCCTGCAGGTTGGCCTCGCCCAAAAATCTCCCGCACGGCGGCGGAATAAGCGGCGGCCTGCTTGGCGTCGAAGTCCCGGGTTTCCAGGATGGTTCCATCCTCCGTGGCAATGTAGCCCTCCTGCCCATACTCCAGCTTGGCCAGAGCTTCGGCTTCGCTTTCTGTTAAAGTGCGTTCTGCGATGTACATATCACAGGTTGCCAAGCGGGAATAAATCACGCCCTCTTCCCCCTCCAATATGTACGTGTATCCCGCAGGGACGAAGGTGGTCTCTCCGGCCTTGCCGTATACGCACTTTTTGTGGAGTACCTTCGGTCTGGGCAGCGCCTGCCACGTTCTGCGCTTGGACAGCGGAAAGACCGCCGCGCTCACAAGCGGCGCCGCACAGAGCAGCCATACAGCCGCTCGTTTCAAGGTTGTTTTCATATGTGTTCCTCCTCGTGATATGTTTTGTCAGTGCGATGCAAACGCACTTTAACTTGGGACATTCTCATTATAGCAGGGCTTTCGCAACTTTGCAAGAGAATTTTCAAATTTTTGCGAATATCAGGCCGGCCAGGCAGTTGTACTTGCCAATACCACTTGGCACTACCTGTGGTGTTGACAGTGGAAAAACAACATGCTATAATTGTTGCACTTGCAACTGTTGCGAATGCAACGAAAAAGGAGGAGTGGCATATGTCGTTACTCATGGGGGAGTTGGATTCCATTGCCCGGTGTGCGGCCCAGTACCGGTCGGAGCGGCTGGCGGCTCTGGGACTCAAGTCCTGTCATGCCAGTTATCTCATGGGGATCTGCGATTGTCCGGGAATTTCTCAGGAGCAGCTGGCCCGGCGGATTTATCAGAACAAAAAGCGTGGCCCGGCAGCTGGCGGTGCTGGAGGAGGCGGGGTTTGTCCGGCGGGTGTGCTGTGACAGCGACCGGCGAGTGACGGAGCTGTACCCCACAGAGCGGGCGAAGGCGGCCCTGCCCGGAGATCCGGCAGGTGCTGGGCCAATGGGAGTCCTGGGTGACTCAGGATCTCACCGAGGCGGAGCGGCGCAGTTTGGAGTTGCTCCTGGGGAAGCTGAAGGCCCGGGCGGCAGCCCGAATCGGCCAGGACTAGAGGAGGCGAGAATATGGCGGGTTTGCGCAAATACATGCGCCCGTACTATGGCTATATCTTTGCTGGCCATGTTCATCAAGTTCTTTGGGGCTTTGGTGGAGCTGCTGATTCCCTATCTTCTGGAGACCATTCTGGACGATGTGGTGCCCACCGGCAGTCGCCGGGGGATCCTACTGACAGGCGGGGGCATGGTGCTCTGTGCGATTCTGTGCGTGACGGCGAACATTGTGGCAAACCGCATGTCCGCCATCAGCGCCGGGAACATCACCCTGGCGTTGCGGCACGATCTGTTCCAGCGTCTGGACCGGCTCTCCGCCCGGCAGCTGGACGGGTTGACGTTGCCTTCTGCGGTGTCCCGGCTCACCAGCGACACCTACAATGTGAATCAGCTCCTGGCCCGGATGCAGCGGCTGGGAGTCCGGGGGCCCATTTTGCTCCTGGGCGGGGTGTGCATCACACTGCGGATGGATCCAGGGCTGGCCATGGTGCTCATTGCGACCTTGCCCCTCATTGGGGCGCTGGTGTACTTTGTGACCAAGGCCAGCGTGCCTCTGTACACCAAGGAGCAGGGGATCTTGGACCGAATGGTCCGGGTGGTTCAGGAAAACATCACCGGCATCCGGGTGATCAAGGCCCTCAGTAAGACGGAGTACGAAACCCGCCGGTTTGGCGAGGTGAATCAGGAGTTGTGTGCGGTGGACCAGAAGGTGGGGGGCATCACAGCCTTGACCAATCCTGCCGCCACCCTGATTTTGAATTTGGGTCTCACCGGTGTGGTTTTGCTGGGGGCCTTCCGGGTGAACGGGGACTGACCAAGCCCGGTGTGATCATTGCCTTTTTTGAACTATTTCACCATGATCCTTAATGCCATGCTGGGCGTCACCAAGATTTTCATCATCTGGTCCAAAGGCGAGGCCAGCGCCAAGCGGGTGGTGGAGGTGCTGGAGCTGCCCGAGGACCTGACGGTGGTCCCTTCGCAGGCGCAATCCGGGGCATACCTGGAGTTCCGGGATGTGTGCTTTTCCTACAACCATGTGGCGGATAACCCTCAGCCACCTGAGCTTTTCCCTGGGCGGGGGGGCAGACTCTGGGCATTTTTGGGTGCCACGGGCAGTGGGAAGAGCACGCTGGTGAATCTGCTGCTCCGGTTTTACGACCCGGATACCGGGACGGTTTTCCTGGATGGCCGGGACATTCGAACCATCCCGTTAGAGGAGCTGCGACCCAAGTTTGGCGTGGTGTTTCAAAAATGAGTTTATTATGGAGGGGGATCTGGCGGGGAACATTCGGTTCTACCGGGAGCTGCCTCAAGAGGAGCTGGACCGGGCCGCCCGGACGGCCCAGGCGGATTACATCTTCGAGAAAGGGATGGGCCATCCTGTGGCGGTCGGGGCAACAACCTGTCCGGCGGCCAGAAACAACGGCTGGCCATTGCCCGGGCTCTGGCGGGAAGGCCGGAGATTCTGGTGCTGGATGACGCCTCCAGCGCCCTGGATTACCGGACCGACGCCGCCCTGCGCCAGGCCCTGCGCCGGGAGATGGCGGGCGTGACCCAGGTGATTGTGGCCCAGCGGGTGAGTAGCCTCCGCCATGCGGACCTGATTCTGGTTCTGGAGGAGGGCCGGGTCATTGGCCGGGGCAATCATCAGAGCCTGCTTTGCAATCCTGCCCGGTGTACCGGGAGATTGCGGAAACCCAGATGGGAACGGAAGGAGGGGAACCGGCATGGAAAACAGACCCGGCGTCCTAGTCGGAGACCGGCAGACCCGGCAGAAGCGGGGGCCTTGCTCCTGCGCCTGTGGCGCTATTTGGGCCGGAACCGGCTGCTTTTGGCCGTGGCGGTGGGGCTTTCCTGGGCTCCAACATTCTGGCACTCTTTGGTCCCCGGCTGGCGGGCCAGGCCATCAACGCCATTGCGGCGGGGCCAGGCCAGGTGGACCTTCCCTTTGTTTTGAACCGGGCGGCAACCATGGCGGTGGTTTACCTGCTGTCGGCCTGCATGTCCTACACCCTGTCCCAGGTGATGATTCGCCTGTCCAGGCAGGTGGTCCGGCAGATGCGGCGGGATGTGTTTGAGAATTTGGCGCGCCTGCCGGTGGGTTTCTTTTGACCGGTACCAGACGGGGGACATTCTGAGCGTCATTACCTATGACGTGGATACGGTGAATCAGTCCCTGTCGGCAGACCTGCTGCAAATTCTCCAGACGGTGGTGACGGTGACCGTGTCTTTGGGGATGATGCTGTCCATTGCGCCGAAGCTGGTGCTCATTTTCTGTGTGACCATCCCCGCCACCATATTCTTCACCCGGTACATCACCGCCCGGGTGCGGGCCCCTGTTTCTGGCGGAGAAGCGCCGCCCTGGGAGAGCTCAACGGCTTTACGGAGGAAATGATGAACGGCCAGAAGACCACCAAAGCCTACGGCCAGGAGGCGGCGGTTCTGGAGGCCTTTGACGGGAAGAACCGCAAAGCGGTGGACGCCTACACCAAGGCGGAGAGCCAACGGCACCATTGTGGGGCCGTCGGTGAACCTGCATCAACAACCTGTCTCTGGCCATGGTCAGCGTATTTGGCGCCCTGCTGTACCTGTCTGGAGGGATTCAGCTGGGGGATCTGTCCAGCTTTTGTTCAGTACTCCCGGAAGTTCTCCGGCCCCATCAATGAGGTGGCCAACATTGTGGGCGAGCTCCAGAGCGCGTTCGCCGCGGCGGAGCGGGTCTTTGGCCTCATAGACGCAGAACCGGGAGCCTGCCGACGGACCGGAGGCCCGGGAGCTGGCCCAGGTGCAGGGAGCGGTGACTCTGGATGGGGTGACCTTTGGCTACGATCCGGGGGAAGCCGGTGATCCGGGACTTTGACCTGCTGGCCCGCCCCGGCGGGCTGGTGGCCATTGTGGGTCCCACGGGAGCGGGAAAGACCACCATCATCAACCTCCTGATGCGGTTTTTATGACGCCCAGGCAGGGCGCATTCAGGTGGACGGACAGGAGATCCGGACGGTGACCCGGGCCTCCCTCCGCCGGGCTTACAGCATGGTGCTCCAGGATACCTGGCTGTTTTCCGGCACCATTTATGAGAACATCGCCTATGGCCGGGAAGGCGCCACCCGGGAGGAGGTCATTGCCGCCGCCAAGGCCGCCCATATCCACAATTTCATCATGGCGCTGCCCCAGGGGTATGACACCGTCCTCCAGGACAACGGCGCGGGCATCTCAAGGGGCAGCGGCAGCTGCTGACCATTGCCCGGGCTATGCTCCTGGACAGCCCCATGCTGATTTTGGATGAGGCCACCTCAATGTGGACACCCGGACGGAGCGGGAGATTCAGGCCGCCATGGAGGCGCTGATGGAAGGCAAAAACCTGCTTTGTCATTGCCCATCGGTTGTCCACCATCCGTCATGCCGATCATATTCTAGTGATGAGGGAGGGCCGGGTGGTGGAGCAGGGAACCCACGAGACCCTCGTGGCGCAGAACGGGTTTTATGCCAAACTGTACTACGCCCAGTTTGCAGGATGAGGGGGAAATCCGGGGACGGATCGGGCTTGTTGCAAAGCGGAACGGTCAAGACCGTTCCCTACAGGATCTTGCGCAGGATGCGAAGGCTCCATGCAGGATGCTGTAGGGGATGGATTGGTGAGCATCAGGATTTCCCCTCAAAGGCGCTTCGGAGTTTCTCCAGCGCCTTTTTTCGATGCGGGATATGTAAGACCGGCTGATGTTGCACTGCTGGGCGACTTCCCGCTGGGGAAGAGGCTCCTTGCCATCCAGGCCATAGCGCAGGGTCAGCACCTTTTGCTCTCGGGGGTCCAGAACCTGGTCGATGTATTGCCGCAACAGCCGCACGTCTTCCCGATTGCTCACCCGGTCGAACAGGTCGTCGTCCTGGCATACCACGTCCATGAGGGACAGGGCGGTCCCATCTTTCCCGGTCTCGATGTAATCGGACAGAGAGACGTCTGAGGCGCTTTTCCGCTGGCTTCGGAAATGCATGAGGATCTCGTTTTCCACACAGCGGGCGGCGTAGGTGGCCAGGCGGATGCCCTTTCCGGCGTCAAAGGTGGAGACGGCCTTGATGAGCCCGATGGTCCCGATGGAGATCAGATCCTCCTGGTCGGAGGTCTGGGCATAGTATTTTTCATGATGTGGGCCACCAGACGAAGATTGCGTTCTATGAGGATGTTACGTGCCTCAGGTCCCCAGCTGCGGCTTTTTCCAGATATTCCTGCTCCTCTTTGGCGGACAGGGGTTTGGGGAAAGCTGCCGGAGCTGAGGCGGAGGGAATAGAGCATACTGCTCAGCATGAGAAACGCCGCAGCAGAGATCATTTCCTCACCTCCTGCTGACCAGTCTATTCCCGACAGCAAGTCCCTATGTGTGCCATATGCCAACAGCATTTCCGGCTGATGGGGCGGTCCCAGGGAAAAACGTGGTTTTTTCGTTGCAGAACCGTGGAAACTATGATATCATAAAATCGTCTATGGCCCTGTGGGGTTGTAGCCTTTGGAATGACTGCTCCATAGACAATATTTGGAAGAAGCGGAGTTTTTATATGTACGAACTGATCACAGACAAAACCCTGGCCGAGTATGAAGCGTTCCTTGCCGGGCACCCCAAGGGCCATTTCGCCCAGTCCAGTCTCTGGGGAAACAAAAATCCGCCTGGACCTGGCGTGCGGTGGCGGTCCGGGGGCAGGACGGAAAGATCCGGGGGACTGTGGCATTTCTCATTCGGAAAAATGCCTGTGTTTGGAGCCAGTATGCTGTATGCCTGCAGGGGGCCGGTCTGCGACCTGGACGACCGGGAGACTTTGCTTCCCTGATGGAAGGCGCCCGGGCCCTGGCCAAGCAGTACCATGGCTACGTCATCAAAATCGATCCCGATGTGCCCTGCCAGAATACCCGGTTTCGGGAAATGCTGGAGTCTTTTGGCTTCCGGCTGATGCAGGAGGGAAAAACTTTGAGGGCATTCAGCCCAAATTTGTCTTCCGCATGAATGTGGCGGGGAAGACAGAGGAGGAAATGCTGGCTTCCTTCACCCAGAAGCACCGGTATAACATTCGCCTGGCGGTGAAAAAAAAGGGGGTGGAGGTCGGGTTTGCGGCCAGGAAATGGTCCCGGAGTTTACCCGGATTATGATTGAAACCGGCATGCGGGACCATTTTGTCACCCGGAAATGAAGATTATTTTTCCAACTTGCTGAAGAACCTGGGGGAGCATGCCCGGCTGTATATGGCCTTCCATGAGGGACGCCCATTGCCGGTACCTTGGCCATCTGGTTTGGGGACAAGGTGTGGTATCTCTATGGGGCATCCTCCAATCACCACCGGAATCTCATGCCCAATTAGCTGCTGCAGGGGAGCATGATCCAGTGGGCCCTGGAGAAGAAGAGTCGGATTTATGATTTCAGGGGCGTCTCGGGAGATCTGTCGGAGGACAACCCCCTGTACGGTCTGTACAAGTTTAAACAAGGGCTTCAACGGGGAGTTTACCGAGTTTGTGGGGGAGATGGATTTGCTTCTCAGCAAGCCCCTGTATGTCATGATTGACAAGGCGACTAAGCTGTACCAGCATCGTAACGTGCTGAAATACCGCCGGGAGAACCGGGACAAGGCGCCGGAGGCGCCAAAGGAACGCTGACGAGACAGTCTGATTTCACTGGAAAGAAAGGAACGGTGACATGGAGCCGAAATATATTGTGTGCCGGGAAGATCTGGAGCATAACATCCGGATCTTGAAGGAGAAGGCGAAGGGAAAGCTGATTTGGGGTGTGGTAAAAGGAAACGGCTATGGACTGGGGATTGGTCCCCTGGTGCAGATTTTGAACGACTGCGGCATCGACCATTTTGCCGTCACCAGTCTGGCGGAGGCTCAGGCGTTCCGGGATGCCGGGATGACCCATCACCCAATTCTCATGCCCCGGGGTCCCACGGATCCCGAAGAGGTGGAGGGGCTGCTGAAGCTGGGGGTGACCCTCTCTCTAGGGCAGCCGGGCGGATACGGAGCTTCTGGAGGAGATAGCTGCCCAGCTGGATGTAGTGGCCAAGGTTCATGTGGAGATGGACACCGGCATGGGCCGCTATGGCTTTACGTCGGATGAACGGATTTGGGTGGACGCCATCTACCATGAGGTCTATCCCCACATCCGCCCAATTGGTCTGTATACCCATTTTCACACTGCCGGAAAGCGGTGGCAGGTCTTGCAGCAGGTCAACAGATTTCAGTGGACCTTGGAGCGCTTGCGCCTCCATGGGGATGATCCCGGAATGATCCATTACTGCAACTCCATTGCGTTCTGGAAGTATCCGAAATATCATGAGAATGCGGTGCGCCTGGGCTCGGCGATCCTGGGCCGGGTGTATTATGGACGCAAGGCTGGTCTGCGCCGGGTGGGCTGGGTGGAGGCTCCCATTCAAGAGGTGAAGCACCTGTACAGAGACAGCAACGTGGGGTATGGCAACGCCTGCAAGGTGAGCAGGGGTCATGATCTGGCGGTGGTAGGCGTGGGATACTTCCACGGCTTTGGCGTGGAGCAGGGGCTATGACGTATTCCGGATCCGGGATTGTCTCCATGGTATGGCCCGCTACTTGAAATATATGATTCTTCGCCGCCGCCTGACCGTCACCATCCATGGCAAGACCTGCCGGGTGCTGGGGCATGTGGGTATGCTGAATCTGGTGGCGGATGTGACGGGGCTAAAGTGCCAGCCCGGGGATCTGGTCACCATTCAGATCAACCCCTTGGATCTCAAGGGGATGGAAATTGAGTATCGCTAAGGCGGATTTTTGAGAATTGGAAGGAGTCCCAATATGAAACAGACAAAGATCATGGCCTTGCTCCTGGCTCTCGTCCTGCTTTTTGTCCGGCTGCGCGCAGCTGGAGACGCTGGCCAACCAGCTGGTGGAGAAACGGGACGCACAGCTGCGGCAGCTGGCCGATTTGGGCCGGAACAAAGAGAGCTTCTCCCAGATGACCTATACCCGGCCGGATATGGAGGCATTCCAGGCCCTCCAGGAGGAGAGCTGCCAGCTGGGCAAGACCAGCAAAGATGTGGAGAAGATCCTGGATCAGACCACTGCGCTGTATGAGGCCTATGACCGGTTTTACACCATGCTGAATCTGGCAGATATTTACTATTGTCTGGATCTGTCCAACGCCGACTGTCAGGCGGAGTATGAGTACTGCATGAGCCAGAGCGCCCTGGTGGACCAGGCGCTGGAGGAATACTACCGGCTCTGGCCCAGGGGCCGGCGGTGAAGGAGCTGGAGGAGTATTTCGGCGAAGGGTTCTTTGAAAACTACACCGGTGAGAGCGTGTGGGATGAGGAATTTGTGGCGATGTGGAACCGGGGCGGGAAATCGTGTCCCAGTATTACGCGGCGATGAACGAGCTGGGGGACGCCAGCTATGAGAAACGGGCGCAGACCTTAGGCCCCATGTTCGTGGATCTGATCGCCCAGCGGCAGGAGTTGGCTGCCTGGGTGGGGGTATGACGACTGTGAGGAGTTCCTCTGGGACTGGTCTTATAACCGGGAGTATTTCCCGGAGGACTTGGATGGGTATCTCAGGAGATCCAGCAGGAGCTGGTGCCGCTGTTTGAGGCCGTGCAGGAGTCTGGGCTGTACGACCAGGTTTACCGGAGACGGTATGGGGGGAGCAGCAATGCCTGGCCTATCTGTCCTCGGGGCCAACGCCATGGGCGGGGGAATCCAGGAGGCCTACGAGGAGATGAAGTATGAGGGATCGTTTGAGATCTATCTGACCTCTTACGACGCGCCCTTTGTATTTTTGAATCCCTATGAGGACATCTCGGATTTCTTGAGCTTTGCCCATGAATTTGGCCACTTTTACCAATGACTACCTGACCGGCGGAAGCTATGTCACCACGGATGTGGCAGAGCTGATGTCCCAGGGAATGGAGTACATGAGCCTGTGCTACGCCACAGAGCCCAGTGCACAGGTGCTGGATACGGCCCGACAGCTGAAAATGGCGGATAGTCTGGGGGTCTATGTGGGCCAGGCGGCTTACTACAGCTTTGAGCGCCAGGCCTACCAGCTCACCGGCGATGACCTGACCGTGGAAAACCTCAACGCCATTTACAGCCAAGTGGCCCAGGACTTTGGATTTGACTCTGTGGGCTGGGACGAGGCAGGGTGGACGGAGATCACCCATTTCTTTACCAATCCCTTCTATGTAATCAGCTATGTGGTTTCCAATGATGGGGCCATGCAGCTGTACCAGATGGAGCAGGACGAGGCCGGCGCCGGTTTGGAGCTATTCCTGGAGCTGCTGGAGACGGAGGAGGACATTCCGCTCCTGACGCTGCTGGAGAGCAAGGAGCTGGAATCCCCCCTTCGAGCGGGTCAGCCAGGTGGCGGAAACCTTCCGGGAGGAATTTGACCTCGTGACAGACGGCGCAGGCCGCTGAAAACCGTACATGAACTTGTCCAGAGGAAAGGAGGAGGTCTCATGCCGTTTCCACCGTCTTTTTTGGATGATGTGGTGGCCCGAAACCCCATTGAGGATGTGGTGGGACAATATGTGACCCTGCAGCGGCGGGGGAGCAACCTCTTTGGTCTGTGCCCCTTCCATGGGGAGAAGACGGCCTCCTTCTCCGTTGCGCCGGATAAGGGGAATTTACTACTGCTTTGGTTGCCACAAGGGAGGCGGGGTGATCCATTTCATTATGGAAATCGAAAGTCTCTCCTATCCCGACGCGGTGCGGTTCCTGGCCAAACGGGCAGGACTGGATGTGCCGGAGGACCCGGAATACCAAAGCCGCTATCGCAAGCAGGAACGGCTCTGGGCTCTGTGTCAGGAGGCGGCCCGGTTTTTCCACGGGACCCTCTACAGCCCCTGCTGGGGAGGCCGGGCTCCGGTATGCAGGACAGCGGGGGCTGTCCCAGGGGACCCTCACCCGATTTGGGGTGGGATTTGCGCCCAATCGGTGGGACGGTCTGCTCGTGGCCATGGGGAAAAAGGGGGGTATACAGAGGAGGAACTGCTGGATGCGGGGCTGGTTTTGCGCAGTGAGAAAAGCGGAAACCTGTACGACCGGTTCCGAAATCGGCTCATGTTTCCCATCATCGACGTCCGGGGCCATGTGATTGGCTTTGGCGGCCGGGTGATGGACGACAGCACGCCCAAGTACTTAAACTCGCCGGAGACCTTGATTTTTAACAAGCGAAAGAACCTCTTTGCCATGAATCTGGCGAAAAATCCAAATCCGGCCGGATCATTCTGGTGGAAGGGTATATGGACGCTGTGGCGCCGCACCAATTTGGATTTGACTGCGCCGTGGCCTCCCTGGGGACGGCGCTGACTGAGGAGCATGCGTCGCTCCTGGCGAAGTACACCGACCAGGTGGTTCTCATTTACGACGGAGACCAGGCGGGGCAGAATGCCACCCAGCGGGCCATCCCCATGCTGGAAAAAACGGGCCTCCGGGTTCGGGTGCTCCGGATGCAGGGGGCCAAAGATCCGGATGAATTCCTTCGAAAATTTGGCGCCGACCGGTTTCAGCTCCTGCTGGAGGGGCGGAGAATCAGATGGAGTACCGGCTCCAAAGTCTGCGGCAGAAGTACGACCTGAATTTGGACGACCAGAAGGTGGAGTTCCTGAAAGCGGCGGCAGAGCTGCTGGCTTCGGTGGGAAACGCCGTGGAGCGGGAGGTGTATGGCGCCAGGGCAGCAGAGGCGGCGGGGGTGTCGCCGGAGGTGATGCGCCTGGAGACGGAACGGGCCTTCAAGCGCCGGGTCCGCCGGGACGCCAAACGACAGGAGAAAATTGACCTGGCCCCTGCGGCCAAGCTCCAACCTCGGAGCAAAACCATTCGCTATGACAATCTGAAGTCGGCCATGGCGGAAGAGGGGCTTCTGGGCCAGATTTTGCGGGAGCCGGCCCTTCTGGACCGGGTGGAGCTGGAGCCGGAGGAGTTCTCCTGCGAGCTGCTGGGCCGGGTGTATGGCTTCTTTGGAGCCGGCACCGGGAGGGGCTTCAGGTGAACCTCAGTTGCCTGGAGGGTCTCACGCCGGAGGAATCGGCCCATTTGGCCTCGGTGGCTCAGCGCCAGGAGGGACCGGTGAATGAGACGGCCCTGCGGGATTGCGCCGCCACCATCCGCCGGGAGCATCGCCTGGCGAAGACCACCGGCCCAGAGGGGCTGCGGGCTTTGCGGGACGCCCTGCGGGAGAAACAATAACCGGTAGGGTCGACTGTGTGGAGAGAATGACTATGACAGATCTGACAAACGATATGCTGACAGGTTCCACCACCGTCTCCTCGCCCCGAAGCGGTTCACAGGGGGAGGAGGAGCTGGGGGCCTATTTCCGGGAAATCCGCCAGTATCCCCGCCTGACCCCACAGGAGGAGCGGGAGCTGGCCATGCGGTGTGCCGCCGGAGACCAGGGGGCAGTCCGCCGGATGGTCCAGTGTAACCTGCGTCTGGTGATGGCTGTGGCCAGAGAGTACAGCGGGCGGGGGCCCCCTGATGGATCTCATCCAGGAGGGCAACATTGGACTGATTGTGGCGGCTCGGAAATTTGATTACACCCGGGAGCTGCGGTTTTCCACCTATGCCACCAAGTGGATTCGTCAGGGGATCACCCGTTGCCTGATGAACCACGCGGGCTTGATCCGGGTGCCGGTACATACAGCGGAGCGGATGCGGGCCATTTTGGCTGCCCGTTCGGCGTATGTCCAGGCAAATGGCCGGGAGCCGGATCTGAACCAGCTGGCCGAAGCGGTGAATTTGCCGCCGGAGAAGGTGGCAAAGCTCTTGAGTCTGGTTCCGGAGATCTCTTCCCTGGACGCACCGGCAGGAGATGGAGACGGAACGGTGGGTCAGCTCCTGCCAGACCAGGCGTCTGGGGAGCCCCAGGAGATCCTGGTGCAGGCTCAGCTGCTCCAGGCCATTATGGAGCTGATGGCCCAGCTGACGGATCGGCAAAGCAGCAGATTTTGCGGATGCACTATGGGCTGGACGATGGGGTGTGTCACTCCCTGGAGGACATCGCCGGGCATTTGGGGATCTCAAGGAGCGGGTCCGGCAGGTGGAGAAGCAGGCATTTGAAAAAAAGATGAAAGCCCTGGGAGCCAGCATGGGACTGGAAGAATACCTGGAAGGATAAGGCACGGAACAGAGGAGGAAGCGATGGAAATGGACTTGGAATTGGAATGGCAGGACGCCGGCTGGGAGCGGATGATCTGGAGACTCCCCCGGGGAAGCGTCATACCGGCGCAGCGGTTTTTGCCATGCTGGGCCCCGTGGATGAGGAGGGCGCAAGGGAGGCGCCCCAGATGCTGACGGATCGGGAGGTGGGACTGGATGTATCCGGCCTGCCTCGCGGCGGATATCAGGGTGCGGCGGCAGAGCGGCTGGCCCGGGAGTCGGAGCTGGCGCGCCGGGGCGGGGCTCCCCGGGGCGCTGGATCCGGGAGATCCCCCTGCGGCTGCACTGGCAGGATCTGGAGGCGCTGCCCCGGCTGGATGGCCAGGCGGCCCAGGCGCTGGCCGGCAAAGGCGCGGGGGCCAACCGGTTCACGGAGGGCCTGCTGTGGTTGGTGCTGCAGGAGGCGCTGGATTTTTGTGGGACAGGGCGTCTGCTCCTGGATCTAATGCAGGGAGGGGGCCATGGGCCTGCTCCAGGCCATGGAACATCCGGGGCGGATCCCATAGAACGGGGCAGGTGGCATGTGCGGCAGGCGATGGCCCAGACGGTGGCGTTGCAGTACCTGTCCACCGGGGAAGCACAGCGGCTGGTGGCGGCCATGCGGGCCTATCAGCAGGCGGACCGGCGGCTCCTGGAGCGGCTGGGACGGAACCCAGGGCCGGAGGAGCTGGCCCAGGAGATGGGAAAGCCGGTGACGGAGGTTCTGGCGCTGGGGAACATGGTTCGCGATGCCATGGCTGCGCCGAAGGCGGGTGAGGAACCCGCCCAGGCAGAGGATCCGGTGGAGGACACGGCTTATTTCCAGCCCGGACCCGGGTGGAAGAGCTGCTGTCCGGTCTGGAAGAAGTGGAGCGGGAAATTTTGAAGCGGCGCTTCGGCCTGGATGGACGGAAGGCCATGAGCCTGGAGGAGACGGCCCGGGACATGGGGTTGATCCGGAAGAGGCGGCGGCGCGGGAGCGCGAAGCCATGTGTGCCCTACGAAACGGGAAGGGTTGATGGTTTACACTGGGGGGCGGAACGGTTTGGACCGTTCCGCCTATTTCCACGCCATTGTAGAACAAAATTTCGAAAATGGTCTTGACAAGGAAAAAGAGATGTGGTATAGTCTTGCTATGAAAACGAACATATGTTTTCTAGGGAGGTGGAAGCGGTGAAATTTGAAATGAAGCAGGGGGAGTTGGTTCGACGGATCGAGGCGTATAAAACGGCTTTGGCAGCGGGAGAGTTTGCACGTGCTTCCTGGCCTCATCTGGCGGCTTGGCTGGACACCACAGAGGAGGCCTTGAGCCAGGTTCTGCGGGATGGGCCGGACACGCCCCTGGGGCAGGCTGCCTGCGCAAAACCGCCACCTGGCTTCGGGGGCAGATTCTCCCCAGTGAGGGTTGGAGCGGACCGAACAGCAAAGCAAGGGGTGTTTCTCCTCCGACAGGATGTGGGCGATGGGATCCGCTACTCCGACCGGCCAGAGCCTGACACGGGGCCGGTGGAAATCAAGGTGACCTTTGGAGCCGGAGATGAGCGGGGGGAGGAGGCGTTTCGCTAGAGAGAGGCGGTTTGAAAGGCGCTGACCTGCAGCGGTACGCAGATCCTGCGCGTTCCTCAGAATTACGCGGATCAGGGGGTGGTTGTGGAGTAGAGATGAGAGGGGGTGTTTTTTCTTATGAAATCGAACAAAAGAGCGAGTTTGAGGAGGTGAAAGGTGGAGAAAACGGTGGAAATTGACCTGGGGCGGCCAAATTGAACCCCAATGGGCGTTCTTCCTCAGCCGGGCGAAATACACCTGCTATGGCGGGGCGCGGGGCGGAGGGAAAAGCTGGGCGGTGGTGCGGAAGACGGCTGGGGGCGCCTGGCAATATCCAGGGATCCAGATTCTCCTGGTGCGGCGGGAATTTGATGAGATGGAAAATACCCTCATTGCCCCCCTGCCGCGGCTCTTTTCCCCCAGGGACAGCCTCGTACAACCGGACGAACCGGGTCCTCACCTTGTGCAACGGCTCGGCGGTGAAATTTGGAAACCTGCCGGGGTACGGGGCGTCGGTGGAGGGAAAGTACCAGGGGCAGAGCTATGACTGGCTCTTCCTGGACGAAGCCACCAACTTTACGGAGGAGGAATTTCGGGGCTTGGCGGCCTGTGTCCGGGGAGTGAACCGGATTCCCAAGCGGGTCTACTCACCTGTAACCCAGGAGGCGTGGGACATGCCTGGGTGAAGCGGCTGTTTCTGGACCGGCGTTTCCGGCCTGGGGAGGAACCGGCAGATTATTGCTTCATCCCTGCTACGGTGGATGACAACCGGGACCTGATGGAGGCCAACCCCGACTATGTCAAGCAACTGGAGCTTCTGCCGGAGGACAAACGGCGGGCGCACCGGTATGGGGATTGGGGGACGCCCCTGGCGGGGGCCTACTTCAGCGAGTTTGATCGGAGCGTCCACGTCTGTGTGCCCTTTCTCCTGCCGCCTGGCTTGGCCAGGTACCGGGCGTTTGACTATGGGCTGGATATGCTGGCCTGTTTATGGGTGGCAGTGGAGCCGGGGGGACGATGCTATGTGTACCGGGAGTGGTTTGAATCGGATCTGGTGGTGTCTCAGGCGGCGCGGCGGATGCTGGATCTGACGGCGCCTGGGGAATCCATTGTGTGTACCATGGCGCCGCCGGATCTGTGGAGCCGGGTGAAGGAATCGGGTAAGACCATGGCCACCCTCTTTGCAGAGGCGGGGCTGGGGCTCCTGCGCACAGGAAACAACCGCCAGGCCGGTTGGATGGCGGTGAAGGAATTGCTCCGGGTGGGAGAGGGGGCACGCCTGGATTGCAGATTTTTGGAAGCTGTCCCCGGCTGATTTCGGATTTGCAGGGCCTTCGCCATGACCCGCGCAATCCCAACGACGCTGCCCGGGAGCCTCACGGGGTTACCCATGGGCCGGATGCCCTGCGGTATTTTGCGCAGACCTATTTGCTGCCCCTGGAAAGGAGGAGGAGGGAGAAATGGAGGCTTACAGGCGGGCGCTGTGGGGATAAGTGGATGAAACAATGCGGCAGGAATGGGTGGGAGCGCCCCTTGCCGCCGGACATTGGAAGCAGAACAGGAGGATGATGTATGGAAGCGCATGAGGAAGTTTTGACGCCGGAGGAAGACCGGGCGCGGCGGGAGCTGGCAGAGTTTCGGGGCCGGTATCCGGAAGTGAGCCTCACCCGGGAGGAACTGCTCCGGCTGGCGCCGGACATGGTGGGGGAGAACCCGAAACCCTCACAGAGGCATACCAAACCTGGCAGGAGGCGGAAAAGGACCGGGAGATTGCCCAGCTGAGGGCGCAATTAGCCGCTCAAACCCAGAACCAGGAAAAACCGGGCGGCGTCGCCTAGCTCACAGTCTGACTCTGGCGCCCCAGGCGGCCGGATCCTATGACCATTCCTCGCCGCCTATACCATGTAAAGGCAGAGGAATACCACAAGAACAGGAGGGAATGGATATGAATACCATGCATTTTGGAGAGAAGTACCGGCAAGCGGTTCTGGAGGGCTTCCGGCAGCGGAGTTATACGGAGAGCTCCATGAGTCATGATTTGGACCTGGAGTTTTCCGGAGCGCGGACGGTCCACGTGCTCAGCTTGCAGACGGAGCCTCTGCAGGACTACGACCGCACCGGGGATCTGGCCGAGGGCAGCCGGTTTGGCCAGACCAAGGAGGTGGGGGACTTCGAGCAGACCTTCACCATGACCCAAGACAAGTCCCTGAGCCTCTGTGGACAAGGGGAACAACGCCGAGCAGTTCAATGTGAAGAAAGCAGGGGCCATTATGGCCGCAGAGCGGGATGAGCACGTGGTGCCGGAGCTGGACCGGTATCGCCTGGAGCAGTGGGCCCGGCATGCGGGCATTCACAAGGCGCTGAATGCCGCGCCCACCAAAGAGACCATCGTCTCCCAGATTGTGGAGCTGCACAATGAAATGCTGAACCTGGGGGTTCCGGAGGAAGGGGGGACCCTCTTCATTCAGCGGGCCTATGTACCGGCCCTGAAGCTCTCCACCGAGTGGACGGGGCTGGACAGTCTGGGTGGCAAGAGCCTGCCTTCGGGCTCCATCGGAATGGTAGACGGACTGGCGGTGAAGCCGGTTCCCACCAGCCGGTTCCCCGAGAACTGTTATTTCCTCATTGTCCATCGGGGGGCGGTGATTGCGCCGATGAAGATCCAGTCCTTTAAGGGGCACACCGATCCCCTGGTCTCTTGGGGATCTGTTGGAATTTCGGATGATTCACGACGCTTTCGTGCTGGCGCCCAAGTGTAACGGAGTGGCGGCGGCCTGCGCCTCTGGTACGGTCTGTGCAGCGCCGGTGGCGGCTACGGCCAATGGGAAGACCACCCTGACCACGGCCACAGAAGGGGCCACCATTTATTATACCTGCACGGGGGGCGGATCCCCGGTATGCTTCCGACGCGTTGACCTATACTGCGCCGCTGACCCTGGGGGCAGAGGACCGGCTGCGGGCCTGCGCGGTGAAGTCGGGGATGTATCCCAGTGGGGTGGCGTAAGGGAGTTCCATCGGGCCGATGGGACGGATTTGCCGGGAAGTTCGATTTGTTTGGAAACGGAAAGGAGAAGAAGATGGAAATGTATATGAGTATGGCTTCGTTGATTTTGGGACTGGCTCAGATTCCCTTTTTGATCTTTGCTGTTTCGGCGGGCCCGCCGGTTGGGCCGGGGGCAGGGATGGTGCTATCGGGACTTGCAGCTTGGGTGCTGCGGCGGCTGGCCGCGGTGGAATCGTCTGTGACCGATATGAAGGAGGAACAGGAGCAGCTGCGGGACCGGCTGGAGGAAGCCTTTTGATGTGGTTGCCGCCAAGCTGGACATGCTCACTCCGGAGGAAGAAGATATGGCCGCGTTCTCCCAGGGCCTGGAGAATATCCTGGGCTACACCCCTGAGGCCGGATGGGAGGAGGCATGAAGCCTGTTACAGAACGACTGGTCTGGGACCGGTTTTGCCAGGCGGTGGAGTTTAAGAGGCAGATTGGCCTCTATGACACAGTGCGGACCAATGAGAACTATTTCATCGGAAATCAGTGGGAGGGGGTTCAGTCCAAAGGGCTGCCTACCCCAGTGTTCAACTTCCTGAAGCGGGTGGTACTCTTTCAAGTGGCCACCATTACATCCGGACAACATGACCCTTCAGGTGCGCCATTCTGCCTACAGCCCAGTTCCCGGCCCGGCGGCTGGAGGAGATCACCGGGGTGCTCAATGGTCAGTTTGCCGCCCTGTTTGAATCCGCACGACTTACCACCCGGATCCGGGAGTTTATGCGGAACAGCGCGGTGGATGGAGATGGGTGTATGTATTTCTGCTTTGACCCTGATGTGGAGAATGGACAACCAGTCAAGGGGGAAATTCAGGCGGAGGTGGTGGAAAACACCCGAGTCCACTTTGGAAATCCCAACCAGCGGGATCCCCAGAAGCAGCCCTGGATCATTCTCTCCCGGCGCATGCTGCTGGAGGACGCCCAGGCGCTGGCGGAGCGGTGGGGCGCGGATCCGGATGTTCTGCGCCCGGATCAGGAGGCATTTTGCAGCCGCTATGACAGCTATACGGGAGACAAGGTAACGGTGCTCACTCACTTCTGGCGGGACCGGGCCACTGGATCCATCTTTTGCAGTGAATCGGCAGAGCGGGGAATGCTCCGTCCGCCTTATGATACGGGACTCCGGCGGTATCCCGTCATCTGGCTCAACTGGGATTTTGTGCAGGACTGCTACCATGGACAGAGCATGATTACAGGGCTCATTCCCAACCAGAACTTCATCAACAAAATTTTTGCGCTCACTGGGGTGTCGCTGCTTACCACGGCATTTCCCAAGGTCATCTATGATAAGAACCGACTGCGGAGTTGGGACGGCAGCGTGGGGGACGGCAGTGGGTGTGGCCGGGGGCGTAGATGGAGTGGCCCAGGTGATGGCGCCTGCGGCAGTGAATCCCCAGATTGCCCAATTTATGGAGCTGTGTATGGATAAAACCCAGAGCTTTCTGGGGGCGTCGGAGGTGGCGTTGGGCGAGGGAAGACCGGAGAACACCTCTGCCATTTTGGCACTCCAGCGGGCGGCCAATACCCCATGGAGACCACGAAGCAGAACCTCTACCAGGCGGTGGAGGATATGGGCCGGATTTTCCTGGATATGATGGCCGCCCGGTATGGAAGCCGCTGGGTCCAGGTGCCGGGGCAGGGAGGAGCTGGCGCTCTTTGACTTTTTTTCCGTTTTGCGGCAGCTGCCGCTGAATGTGAAATTGGATGTGGGGGCCTCTTCTTATTGGTCGGAGATTGCGTCTATGCAGACCCTGGACAATTTGCTGCTCCATGACAAGATTACCCTGCTGCAATATCTGGAGCGGATTCCACAGGGATATGTGGCCCGGAAACAGGAGCTGATGGATCAGTTGCAGCAGGTGGAGGGATAGAACGGTATGACAATGGGGCGTCTGCCGGTCGGATTTGCCGGTATAGCCGGGCGGCAGGCCCCTGCCCATGGAGGGGGTGCCTCTGGGAAAGAAAGTGAGGACAGTATGGCAATTGCAATTTTGACGGAAAATCTGGCGGTGCATCAGAGCATGGCGGATGAGCCCAATGGGGACGATGGGATTACAGCAGGTGAACTGAAGGCGAAATTTGACCAGGCGGCGCTGGCCATTCAAAAATACCTCAATGAGACGGTGGTGCCGGCGGTGAATGCTGCGGGAGGAGGGGTCCGGACGGTCAACGGTCTGGCGCCAGGGCCGGATGGGAACGTCAATGTGGCCACAGAGGAGGGCGTCTCTCAGGCCTATGTAGACGGGGGCGGTCCAGGAGGTCCGGGAGGCGTCGTCTGCCCAAGGCCGGAGGACAGGTGACGGGGGACCTGGGGATCTCCGGCGGATTGAACCTGGGTGGATGCGCCCTGACCGGGGCGGCGGGAACCCTGACACTGGGGCGGGGCAGCCGGGGACGCGGCTGCAAATTTGGCCCCGCCGGAATTGGGATCCGACGGGGTCAACCGGGACTATGTGGACCGGGGATGGAGCTTGCCGGCATGGTGGGACACGGCGCTGGAGGAAGCGGCCGCCAAAGTGCGGGCGCTGCAAGATGAGGCCGGAGCCGGATGCATTGGATTCGTCTTTTTCACGGACTGCCACTGGGGGTCCAATGCCGGCCGCACGGGACAACTGGCGGCGGCGCTGCTGGACCGGTGCCAGCTCTCCTGGGGCCCTGTGCGGAGGCGATCTGGTTCGCTCCGGGGTGGCGGCAACCAAGGCGGAGATGGAGGCGGATTTTTCGGCGGTGCAGGCGGCGCTGCGTCCCCTGCGGGGGGGCGGCTCCTGACGGCGCTTGGAAATCACGACGGTTCCTGGGGGCAGGCAAATGGGAAGCCCTATGCGTTCAACTTTACGCCCGAGGCGCTGTATAGCCGGCTCCTTCGACAGTGTCCCTGCACTGGACGGGGAGCGGACGGCAGCTACTACTATCTGGATGACCCGGGGGCGAAGGTTCGGTTTTTGGTGCTGAACAGCGTGTGGTGTCCCTATGGGGAGGATGAGGTGGGCGCGGCGCTATACCCACGGCAGAACAACTATGGCTTTGGGCAGGAACAGCTCACCTGGGTGGCCAACGTGGGACTGCGATTTACGGAGCCGGGGTGGGCCCTGGTGGTGGTCACTCATGTGCCGGTCCATACAGACTGCGAGGGTCAGTTCCGGGATCGGGCATTGCTGACCGGGATGCTGAACGCCTTTGTAAAGGGCAAAACGTACCAGGGCGTGTACGAGGGCAGCGGAGAAGGATCGGTGGGGCCATTGCACCAGGGTTTACCAACTGGGCGGATCCTGCCTCCGCCGATTGGAAAGTGAACTGCCGGGTGAGCTCCAGCGGCGGGGAGACGGCGCGGCGGGAGTGACCACTACCAATTTCATCCCGGCCCATCAGGGGCAGACCCTCCACATCCGTGGCTTGGATTTTCGGAGTGCCGCGCCCAATGGGGAATTCTATGGCAGAATCCATTTTATGACGAAAACCAAAGTTTTTGGCGCAGATCAACCTAATGCATTTCCTCAGGCGGTGGTTGTGGCCGATTATGATGAGCAGGTGTGGACTTACCAGCTGACGGTGTCCAATAGCGGGGAGCAGATGACTCAATATGGCAATCTGGCGTATGTCCGGATTACCGGCCTCACACCGGAGACAGGAGGGGATGTGGCCATTACGTTGGATGAAGAGATCCGGTTTCAGTCCACGAAACCATGGGACTATGCATCGGTGGATGTGGATTTTACCCAGGCAGTCCGGGCGGAGGTGGTGGGATGCTTCTGCGGGCACCTGCATCGGGACGTGCTGGCGCAGGTGGATCAGGTGCAGGTTGCAGTCACCACCTGTGATGGGAACCTGGCATATGATACGGCGGAGGATCCGCGTACGCCGGGAACCGATGGGGAACAGGTGCTGGACATTGTCACGGTGAACCGGCGGGACAGAAGCGTTCATCTCACCCGGGTGGGGCCTGGGACGGACCGGAGCTTTTCTTACTGAGGGAACATGTGGCAAGGCAGAATGGTTTGGACCGTTCTCCACGGGTTTTTGGTAGGATGCGAAGCAGGTTTCCCAAGCGCCTGAGGAGGGGGGGTAATATGCCAGAGGCGGTGGCGGTTGCGACGCTCAGTCTGCTTGGAACGCTGCTGGGGTCACTGGCGGGGTAGTGGCCAGCTCGAAGTTGGTCAATTTCCGCCTGGAGCAATTGGAACGAAAAGTGCAAGCGCACAATAATCTGATAGAGAGAACCTTCCAACTGGAGGCGCCCAGGCGCTTCTGGAGCAGCGCCTGGATCGGTTGGAGCAGGAGGATTAGGTTCTCCACAGTCCGCCCTTGGGGCGGGAGGAGGTTTGCATGGAAAGCTTTGGAATTGCATCGGTGGCCGGGATTACGGTCATCTGTTATCTCATGGGGCTCATCGTCAAGAATTTGCCCCTGAACAACAAGTGGATTCCCAGCCTGGCAGGACTGCTGGGAGGGATTCTGGGCCTGGTGGGCTGGCGGTTTATGCCGGGTTTCCCAGCGGGAGATGTACTGACGGCGTTGTCTGTTGGCATTGTCTCCGGTCTTGCGGCTACGGGCGTCCATGAGGCCGGGTGTCAGCTGACCCGGGAAAAGTCATGACGGTGCGGCAGCAGATGGCAGTCCGAAATGACTGCTACCGCCGGAATCAGGCGGAGATGGGGAAGGCGCCAGCAGATCGGGGACAGCCGATACGCCCGATATATCAAGGCCCCCGTGGGGGTGATGGTGCACTCCACAGGGGCCAACAATCCCAATTTGCGGCGGTATGTGCAGCCGGATGACGGCATTTTGGGAGTGAATCCCAATGACAATGATTGGAACCGGCCGGGGCTGGACGTTGCAGTCCACGCTTTTATAGGTCTGACCCAGACGGGGGATGTTGCGGCCTATCAGATTCTCCCATGGGAGTACCGGGCGTGGCATTGTGGTGGCGACGCCAATGATACGCACGTATCGTTTGAGATCTGTGAGGATGCTTTAAACGACCGCGCTTACTTGGATCAGACCTACCAGGTGGCGATGGAGCTGACAGCGGAGCTGTGCCGGAAATTTGGCCTGGATCCCCTGGCCCCGGGTGTGGTGATTGACCATGCCGAGGGGGCGGAGTTGGGCATCGCCAGCAACCATGCTGACGTGGATCACTGGTGGAGCCGCTTTGGGGTGACGATGGATGATTTTCGCGCCGGAGTGGCGCAGCTGTTGCAGAAGGAGGAGGAACCATCCATGACTCGGGAAGAAGTGACACAGATGGTAAAACAGGCCCTGGGGGAGGACCGGAAAGCCCGGACTTTCCCCAAGCTGGCGGACGTGCCAGGTTGGGCTGCGGCGACAGTACAGAAGCTTGTGAAGCGGGATGCGCTGCAGGGAGACGGGCAGGCGCTCAATCTGAGCTATGATTTCCTACGGGTGATGGTGGCCCTGGATCGGATGGGAGTTCTGGACGGGAAGGATGAAACAGTGGGTGGATGATCGGAAACGGTACGGCTGGCTTGGTTTGACTTTAGCCGACCTCTTTGGGGATGGTGATGGTGAGCGTGATCTCCCGGTCGGTCTCCTGCTGGTGACTGATGGCGGCAATGCCGGCGCTTTGGATGAGGGCCAGACTCTGGGTCAGGCTACTGAGGAAGCCCCGCACGTCCGGTGCTTTGGGGGACGGGGGTATGGGCAGCTTTGAGCCAGGAGTTCCTCTATGTACCGCTCAGTCCGGGCTACGGTCAGGCCACGCTCTACAATGACGGCAATGGCCGCCAGCTTCTGCTCCTCCTGAGGCAGCTTCAGAAGCGCCCGGGCATGACGTTCGGTGAGTCCGGCGGCCCGCAGTGCTTCCAGGACCGGGGGACTGTGACGCAAAAAGCCGAAGCTTGTTGGCCACGGCGGACTGGCTCTTTCCCACACGCAGGGGCCTGCTCCTGGGAGAGGCCGCCCAACTGCATAAGGCGGGAGAGGCCCTCTGCCTCTTCGATGAAATCCAGATCCCGGCGTTGGAGATTTTCCACCAGGGCTGCGATTCCGGATTGTCCCTCATCCATGCTCATGAGCAGGCAGGGGACCTCTTCCAAACCGGCAATTTTTCGCCGCCCGAAGTCGTCGCTCGCCGGCAATGAGCTCGTAGCTGGTGCCCACCCGGCGGACAGACAGCGGCTGTAAGATGCCGTGTTGCAGGATGCTGGCGGCCAGCTCCTGGAGTCCGGCCTGCTCAAATACTTTCCTGGGCTGGGCCGGGTTGGGACGGATGGACCGGACGGGGAGGAATACCACCCGGCCGGTCTCCATATAAGTTTTCAACTTTCCGCATTGCAATTGCTTCGCCCTCCTTGGTTACGGAAATCCTGATAGCTCCATTCTACCGCGTACCCCGGCAAAATCCCGCGAAAGGCTGAAGGGTTTCCCGGGAAATCCTGCGACGGGTTTTGCGCCTCGGGGCGGGGGATGTCGGAGGTGGGAATTTGACCTGGGGGTTCTGGTCATTTTGGTGGATTTTGAAGGGTGGAAGGGGAACGACTCTTTTTCAATGGGATGAGGGATCTTGGTTTTTATAAAAAATGGACCTGGTGCAAGGTGGGCGGGGTCAAGACGGTGGACAGGAGGTCTTGACTCGCCCGCGTTTGCATCAGGTCCGTTTGTCTAGGCTGGTTATTTGCCGGCTTTTTTCATGGTTTCTTTCACCACGCGGACAATGTGGCTGTCCGTCAGGTCAAAGCGGGTGCGGAGGTAGTCCTGGGGGCCTACCTCGCCGAAGGTGTCTTCCACGGCAACGTAGCCCACCTTGGCTTCCCCGTCCAGGCACTCTTTGACGGCGCTGTACAGGCCGCCGATTTTGTTGTGGTTTTCGGCGGTGACCAGGACGCCGGTTTTGGCGGCGTAGGTCCGGATCAACTGGCAATCCAGGGGTTTCACAGTGACAGGATCGATGACGGCGGCGTCAATGCCTTCTTCGGCCAGCTGCTTGGCGGCCTGCAGGGCCTCGTGGACCATGATGCCGCAGGCCACGATGACGGCGTCTTTACCCTCCCGGAGGACGGCGCCTTTGCCCACCTCGAAGGTGGCGCCGTCTTCGTAGACCTGGCAGGAGTTTTTCCGGCCCACCCGGATGTATTTCACCCCAGGCAGATCCTTGGCCATTTCCAGGAAGGAGACCAGCATGGGCACGTCGGTGGCATCCACCACCACGGCGCCGGGAATGGCGCGGTAGAGGGCCATGTCCTCAAAGGGCATGTGGGTGCCGCCGTTGAAGGCGCGGTGATGCCAGGGTCGGAGCCGATGACGGTAATAGGATTGCCGGCGTAAGCCCCAGACAGGAAAACCTGGTCATAGCACCGCCGGGAGGCGAAGGGGCCGAAGGAATGGACAATGGGCTTGAACCCCACAGCGGCTGCTCCGCAGGCAATGCCCACCATATTGGCCTCGGCAATGCCGCAGTCGATGGCGCGGTCTGTTTTAGCCGGGAGCTTGGCGGTGCCGATGCAGCTCATGAGGTCCGCATCCAGGTATAAAACGTCAGGATCCTCCTCCAGGAGGCGGCCGATGGTCTGGCCCAGAGCCTCTTTGAACAGGCGCGTGTCTTTTTTCACCGGTATAGACGATCTTCATGGGAACCCCTCCTTTATTGCAGCTCGGCCAGCTCCGCACGGAGCCCAGCCAGCCACTTGTCGCAGACTTCAGGAGCAACGGTCATGGAGTGGTTGCCCATGGCTTCTTCCACTTCCTGCACGCCCTTGCCCTTCACGGTGTCCAGAATGATGGCCCGGGGCTTGTCCCCCAAGGGGGGGCGGTGATGGCGTCGTAAACCTGGGCGATGTCGTTGCCGTTTACCCGCCGGGCGTCAAAGCCGAATGCGGCAAATTTCGCCTCCAGGTCAAAAATGGGCAGGATGTCTTTGGTGTAGCCGTCGAGCTGCTTTTTGTTGTCGTCCACGATCCAGACCAGGTTGTTGACCTTCTTGGCGGCTGCAAACATGGCGGCCTCCCAGACCTGTCCCTCGTCGCTCTCGCCGTCGCCCACCAGGAGATAGGTCCGGCTGTCCCGGCCCTTCAGCCGGTCGCCCAGCGCCATGCCGACGGCCTGCGAGGTGCCCTGTCCGAGCGAACCGGTGGTCATGTCCACACCGGGAGTTTTGTTTTTGTCACAGTGGCTGGGGAGATAGGTGCCGGGCTGGTTTAGGGTCTTCAGATCCTCATAGGGGAAGAAGCCCTTGACGGCCAGGGCGGCGTATACGGCGGGGCCGGCGTGGCCCTTGGAGCAGACCAGCTTGTCCCGGTCCGGCCACTGGGGATTCTGAGAGTCGTAACGCATGACAGAGCCGTAGAGAACGGCCAAAGCGTCGGCCAGGCTGAGGCTGCCGCCGATGTGGCCAAAGCCCCGGGCCTGGATCTCCTCCACAATGCCGATGCGAATTTCCAGAGCCAACTTTTTGCAGCTCTTTGCTAAGGGATGCATCCATGGGAAATTCCTCCTGATTCAAAAAAATATTGGGTGACGGCACTACCCAGTTTGGCAGTTTGAGCGCAGGATTCAGATTCTGGCGACGCCAGTATCCCGGGCAGCTTGTGCCACGGCCTTGGCCACGGCTGGGCCAACCCGGGGATCAAAGGCCTTGGGGATGATATAGTCTGGGGAGAGCTCTTCGTCGGAGATGAGGGCAGCCAGGGCATGGGCGGCGGCCATGTTCATTTCGTCGTTGATCTCAGAGGCTCGCACGTCGAAGGTTCCACGGAAAATGCCAGGGAAGGCCAGGACGTTGTTGATCTGGTTCGGGTAATCAGACCGGCCGGTGGAGACCACTTTTTGCGCCGCCAGCTTTGGCATCCTCGGGGAAAATCTCCGGGGTGGGGTTGGCGCAGGCGAAGACGATGGCGTCCCGATTCATGGTCTGGACCATTTCCGTGGTGAGGGTGCCGGGGGCGGAGACGCCGATGAACACATCTGCCCGCGGATGACGTCAGCCAGCTTGCCGGTTTCTTTCTGGCGGTTTGTGACCTGGGCCATCTCGGTTTTGATCCAGTTGAGGTTTTCCCGACCCTCGTAGATGGCGCCGGTGCGGTCGGTCATAATGATGTTTTGGTATCCGGCGGACAGGAGTAGCTTGACAATGGAAATGGCGGCGGCGCCCGGCGCCGGAGGTGACCACTTTGACTTCTTCTTTCCGCTTGCCCACCACTTTGAGGGCATTGGTGAGGCCGGCCAGGGTGATGACGGCGGTGCCGTGTTGGTCGTCGTGGAAGACGGGGATGTCGCATTTTCCTTCAGCTTGCGCTCAATCTCAAAAGCGGCGGGGGCGGAGATATCTTCCAGATTGATGCCGCCAAAGGAGCCGGCGATGAGGGCGACGGCGTTGACAAATTCGTCGACGTCATGGGTCCGCACGCAAAGGGGAAGGCATCTACTCCGCCAAAGGCCTTAAAAAGGACGCATTTGCCCTCCATCACAGGCATACCGGCTTCGGGGCCAATGTCGCCCAGGCCCAGGACGGCGGAGCCGTCGGTGATGACGGCGCAGAGGTTGTGCCGGCGGGTGAGATCATAGGAGCGGCTTGGATCTTTTTGAATTTCCAAGCAGGGCTGCGCCACGCCGGGCGTGTAGGCAAGGGGAGAGGTCCTCTTTGGTGGAGACGGGGACTCTAGCCACCACTTCCAGTTTTTCCCTTCCATTCCGCGTGGAGCCGGAGAGACTCTTCTGCATAATTCATAACAACATATCCTCCTCACGGGTTACATACCCGCATACCATTTCATTCTATCACGCCGACCGGCGCAGGTCAAAGTGGAGCTTTTTTTTGTCATGATATGCCATTGTAGGTTTGTCAATGATGTGTTACAGACTTTTGGTAAGAAAAGAGGACAGATTTGGGGGAGTTCCAGTTGAGCGGTCGCATGGGGAAATTGTTATACTGCCTTTGTCTGACCGCCAACTGCTTTTGAAAATCAGCAAAGGAATAAAAGGTGTGGCAGGCATAGAATTCCTCATTGTCCTTTCTATGGCTACGCTCAACCTTAGTTGTGCCTGGGGGGTGTAAGGCTGAATCAGCTTGTGCAGGATGCCAAGCTCTTCCAGAGTAGTTTCGAAGAGGGTTTCTTTTTTGGTGGCCTGGGAGTTCAGGCGGTTGGTAAACTCTGAGCCATTGTCCGTTTGGACACATTCTATGGCATAGGGAAAACGTTTGACCACATGCTTGAGGAACTGTGTTGTGGTGTAGGTGCTGAATTCATCAAAAGGCCTCCAAATAGCGAAAGCGGCTATACTCGTCCAGGAAAGTAAACTGATAGAATTTCTGTCCCTGGGCTTCGCCAACCAGACAGGCGGTGGGAACATATTTGATATCAATTTGCACCCGTTGGCCTGGATATGTCATTTTTCGTAAGGTTTTTGGATATACTTCGGATTTGGAAGCTTCACAGCCATACCACCGATTCGGCGCAGGACACGGTAAAGTCCGGAGATGGATCTGGAGTAGCCGCGCTGGCGCAGCTTAACCCAGAACACCACCAGGCCGGTGTTGGGGTTTCTGCGGCGCATATTCTGAATCAGCTTCAGTCCCCCATCTGTGTGCTGTTTTGGATGGCTGTGAGGCCTGTGAGAGCGGTCAGCGAGGGACTGAATAGAACCGTCATACTTTTTGCGCCAACGATAGATGTTCTGCCTGGAGGTCTTATAGCGGATGGCGGCTTTGGTAACGCCGTGTTTCAAAGAATATTCAATAGCCGCTTGCTTAAAGCGCATATCCTGTGTTATCTTATTCATGGCGGATAGGGTGGCATCTGCCTTTCGGTTTTGTCTGGACAACTCAACCTTAACACAGGCCATCCCTATTTGCCACCTTTTTTTTCTTTCAATCCAGAAAAGCGCCGCAGGCATTGTAGTAGTGCTGTGGGAATGTGTGTAAACCGCTCCGCGGTTTTCCACATTTCCATAGCTCCCCGCCTCGCGTCACACATCATTGTAAATCCTACAGGAGCTTTTTTTTTGTCATGATATGCCATACACCCCATGCTGGTTGGTTTGTTACGATGGCAGAGGGACGGTGCAATGGCCAAGTCTTTGCCATGACGGAGTTGCTTTATGGAGAATTGGGAAATGGCTGCAATGAGATTTTCCGAATCAATTTTCGGGTCCGAAAAAAGTGATACTTGAAAAGAGACAATCTGATCCAAAATGGGATATGGGCAGATTGCACAAAAAGCGGGGGCAACTTTTTATTTACTTCGCCGCTTGAAAAAGATGGTAGTTTTGGTATAATTTGATTTATAAAGAGAAGTTGATTGCACTCCTTGGACGGGTGTAGGATGTCGTGACGATACATGTACACACTTCAAGTAAAAAACAGTTTGGAGGAGGAACGCGCATGAAATTATGGGAAAAGAAGCGGGCTGCTGCCTTTGGGACTTGCGCTGATGCTGGTGCTTCCGGGCTGCCAGAAGCCAGATGGAGGGGCGAAGATCCAGAAAGAGACGGAAAACTTCTGCTCCATTGCAGGGAGGTGATTTCCACAGATCCCACCCATATTTTTGAAGAAGTAAAAGAAGACTTCCTCATTGATGCGGAGATTTCCGGTCCTCCAGCTGGGGTGGTCCCGAAGGTCTACCGGGGGCATTATAAGGGCTTCTCTAAGGAGGAAATTGATGCCTTTTTGAAGCAGGTTGGAGATGGTATTGCCGAGGTAGATAGCGACGGAATTGAGGGCAAGGATTACTACTATTCCGGCGCTTGCACGGACGGGGGATATTTTTTTCGCAGATGAATGCAGACGGAAGCACAACAACCTCAGAGTTTTCGTACAGTAAAAACAAAAACGAAATTACTGGATATCCAATATATATAAATCATAATGATTATGATATAAACAAAGAATCCAGACTATCATTTTTGTTTGAAGATCCAGTAGACTTGGCTTGTGGTACGGCGGAGGAGGCCGAGGCAAATGTTCGGGCAGCGCTGTCAGCCCTGGGGATTTCTGATGTGGTGTTGAATCGCACTCTGTACATCAGTCACGACCGAATGGAGCAGGCAGATGAATTGATGCAAACTGAGGAGTGGAGCGGCGTTGGAAAGAGGGGGATGGACGCGCAGTTCCAGCCAAAGAACTGGACGGAGGCGGATGATTGCTACATGTTTGAGTTCTTTTGCGCTGTGGATGGGATCCCTCTGTCCTACCAATTCTGGAAGCGAGAGACAACTACTTATTGTGGTAACAACATCCTGGCTTGGTACGATGCCAGTGGGGTTTTTTCCCTTCAGGTGGACTACCCTTGGGTAGCGGATGAGATGGTTCAGGAGCCAGAGGCTGTGATTTCAGCAGAAGAGGCTCTGAAGGTGGTTCAAAAACAAAATCGGCAATATCATTACCAACCAGAACTATGAGCTCCAGAGCTTGACTCTGCGGTATCTCTACCGGCAAGATGGAGATAGCTGGCTTCTGATCCCAGTTTGGGAGGCGGTTATCCATCAGACCCCAAAGGATCCGGACAGCTGGATGGTTGAGGGTTGTACCTATGTGACAGTGGACGCCATCACCGGGAAGGAGATTGTATCTTAAATACATGGATGTAATGATCTGGTGCTGGGTTCGAGCTTTACAGATAGCAGCGTCCCCAATTTTTGATAATGACAAGGAGGAACTTTTCATGAAACAATTGAAGCGTCGTGTCCTGTCTATCCTAGTGTTGGCTGCCATTTTGGTGCCTATGATTGCGCTGGTGGCTTTTGCGGGCTCACCGAAACAATCGTTTAATTTCACTTGGAATGGTGCAACGGCCAGCAAATTTTCCCGGGGGTAAAAACTGATGTAGGTGACAGCTCTGGGTACTACGCCCAGGCAAATATCACCGGTGGCGAATTTGGTGGCAGCGTCGTCTCTATGTGGGTGGAGCGGCCTGACGGGACAGATGTGACCGAAGACTACTATGGGATTGGTTCCTTGGGCACCCGGTACTTCTATTACTTTGATGATGCTTTTAAAGCGAGTGAAACGGGAAAAAACGGTCTACTTGGATCTGAGCGCACACTCCAATGGCATGGTCCAGGGCTTTGGCGGGTACTGGTGGCCCTAACCTCCAGATTGCTCCATAAGCAGTAGGGCACAGACGGTAGCTCCCGGCCTCCCCAGCAGCCGGGAGTTGCCGTTTTGGATCATTTCTGAGAAAATCGAAAGGCAGCCATGCAATCTATGGGACTGCCGGCAAGGTGGAAGTTTTATGCGCTCCTTGTATCAAGTAGATTTTGCCGGGGAGGCCGGTATGAAGGCCCTGGGTAGGGCTCTGGGGGTGGACCTGCGCCGCAGTGTGCTCTCTGGGGCATTTTTACTCACAGTAGTCCTGATGCTGGCCTGGATGTGTTTCAACAGCGCCCATTATTTGTTTAATCCTATCAGGTGGGGCCAGATTAGTGCAGCTAAAATGCTGTTTAATGCCACCTGTACCTCTTTTTGGGTTTGGCACCCCTGCTTTTTGCCATTGCTACTGTACCTTACGCCTGGAGCTTCCTTCAAGATCGGGAGGCGGCTTTGAAAATCAGGCAATGGAGCGGGTGGGTTTTTGGGCCTATGGCTTTGCCAAGATCCTATCGGTGGCCCTGTCGGCCTTTTTGGCGGCGGCGGTGGCCATTGGCCTCTTCGTAGGGGCGCTCTCCTTTCTGGGCCTGCCGGAGACGCAGAACGGTCTGGAGGGGGCAGGAGGTTATCTGGGCTTTGCAGCCTCCGGGCATCTAGTGGGGTATTATCTGGCGCGGATCGTAGTTACAGGCCTCAGCTGTAGCCTGGCTTCGGTCTTTGGACTTATGATGACGGCCATGATCCGGAATGTCTTTGTGGGCTTGCTGGCGCCTTTGGTGGGATACTATTTGTATATGGTTCTGCCCACGGTCCTGAGCTTTATGACCCAGTCCCCTTTGGTTTTCCCGGGCTTTCGGGCTGAACGGGATTCTGTTCTATGTGCGCCAAGGCCTTTCTGGGGCGGCTGAGAAAGGAGCTGGGCCAATGAAGCTGTTACGTTGTTGCAAGCTCAACATTTTGCAATGGCGGATCAATCCCAAATATGCCTTTGTCGCTCTGTACATGGTCCTCTACATGGTATGAGACCCAGGGATTTGTGGCCTATGGCCGGGCGTTGGGATATCCCGTCCGTCCCTGGCTATTTCCATTGCTGCCTTTGTGACCCAGATAACTTCATCCCCATTTTTTGCATTTGTGCTTTGATCTCCGACGCCCCCCTTCCGAAACCGGCAGCAGCAGTTTATCCTGCTGCGGGTGGGCAAGAGAGATTGGATGGGTGGACAGTTGCTGTACATCCTCTTTACCAGCGTGGCCTTTACCGCTGTCCTCTGGCTTCTGTCCTGGGTTTTTCTGTTGCCGAACCTGGAGTGGGGAGCCGATTGGGGCCCGAGTTTTGACCACCGCCGCTGTGGCAGGCGGGCAGTTTGAGTATAACGTTCCCTTGGCCCTGAGCTATGGCTGTATGGTCAGCGCCACCCCCTTGGAGGCGACGCTGTGGGTGGCAGGAACGATGATTGTGGTGTGTTTCCTGTTGGGGAGATGATGGTGGCATGCAATCTGTGGGCCAGAAAGGGCATCGGGGGCAGTGGTGGTAGCCGGGTTTTCTATTTTGCCCCTGGTGATCAGCGTTTTGGCCTATGCGCCGCGGTTTACCAAGCAATTGCTCTGGATTTCCCCCGGTTTCGTGGCTGGATCGGAGCTTGATGGGAAACAGTCATCAGAATTTGCCGTCCTACTCCTATGCGGGCCCCTGATGCCCATTGGGCTGAGCATCGTTTTGGGATTGGTCATTCTTGGCACCATACACCGGTGTAACCTGGATACGGAGGAGAGTGAGCGCATGGAAAACGCCATTGAAATGGTACATGTGACCAAGAAATTCAAAGAAACGGTGGCGGTCAACGGGGTGACCGTCAGCCTGGAAAAAAAGGAAAGATTCATGGCATCATCGGACGGAACGGATCCGGCAAGACGGTACTGTTTAAGTGCATCTGCGGCCTGTTTCCGGTGACAGAGGGGCAGATTACCGTCCTGGGTCAGAAGATGGGGGACGGGAAGCGGGGTGCCAAAGGGGTAGGCGCCATCATTGAAACGCCGGGGTTTCTGCCCAATTGCTCTGGATACCAGAACCTCCGGTATCTCATGGAGCTGAGCGGCCGTGTGGACCGGGAAAAGATCCGGTCTGCCATCGCCCTGGTGGGTCTGGATCCGGATAGCAAGAAGCATGTGGGGAAGTACTCCCTGGGCATGCGCCAGCGGCTGGGGCTGGCTCAGGCAGTGATGGAGGATCCGGAACTGCTCATTTTAGATGAGCCCATGAATGGCCTGGACAAAAGCGGTGTTGCAGAAATGCGGGAGCTGTTCCTGGAACTGAAATGCCAGGGGAAGACCATTCTCATTGCTTCCCACAATCCAGAGGACACCGGATTCTCTGCGACACCCTCCATGAGATGGACGGGGGGAATCATGACGGAGCGGGAGGTCTTGCGGTGACCGGCCATGGTTGCCACAGTTAAGGCGATTTGTCCGGAACAAGCGACAGAATTCCTCTTGACTTTTGGCTGGGCATCTGTATAATATTCTCAAAACTTGGAAAGGGAAGACTTTCATGAGCGACAGTGACAGTAGCAGCGACGACCACGCTGGCTGCCATATATGGGAATTGGAACAAGCATAGTCTGCGCTGGATGATCCGGCAGCGGACTGTGCTTGTTTGCGCTTTCTGGAGGCCCCATTCCAACATGATGAGGAGGAACATAACACGATGTACGATATTTTATGGCAGCTTCTGCTGCAGGTTTTGCTGATTGGCCTCAACGCCGTCTTTGCCTGCGCCGAAATTGCGGTGCTGTCTGTGAACGAGACCAAGCTGGAGCGTATGGCAGCTGACGGTAACCGGAAGGCAGCCCGGCTGCGTAAGCTGACGGTGCAGCCAGCCCGGTTTTTGGCGACGATCCAGGTTGCCATTACGTTATCCGGTTTTCTGGGCAGCGCCTTTGCCGCAGATAATTTCTCGGAATTGCTGGTAGACTGGTTGGTGGGCCTGGGGGTTGGGATTCCTGCCAAGACGCTGGATACCATTTCGGTGATTCTGATTACCATTATTTTGTCTTATTTTACCCCTGGTCTTCGGAGAATTGGTACCAAAGCGACTGGCTATGAAGAAGTCGGAGCAGTTGGCCCTGGGGATGTCGGGGGCTCATTACCACCATCTCCAAGTTCTTTGCACCCCCTGGTATGGCTCTTGACCGTCTCGGTCAACGGGGTTCTGCGGCTGCTGCATGTAGACCCGGACGGGGACGAGGAAGAGGTCAGCGAGGAAGAGATTCGAATGATGGTAGACGTTGGCGGTGCGCGGGGCGCGATTGACCGGGAGGAGCAGAGTTTTTTTATTCAAAATGTATTTGAATTTGACGATCTTACTGCGGGAGAAATCGCCACCCATCGGACGGAAGTGGATTTGCTTTGGCTGGATGAAAGCCCGGAGCAGTGGGCGGAGACCATCCGGGGAAGCCGGCACAATCTGTATCCCGTGTGCCAGGAGTCTGTGGATCAGGTGGTGGGTGTCCTCAATACCAAGGACTATTTCCGCTTGACAGACCATAGCCGGGAGAATGTGCTGGATCAGGCGGTGAAACCGGCCTATTTTGTGCCAGAGACGGTGAAGGCAGACGTACTGTTCCGGAATATGAAGAGCGCCCGAAACCGGTTTGCAGTGGTCCTGGATGAGTACGGCGGACTCAGCGGCATTGTGACCATCAACGATTTGCTGGAGCAGCTGGTGGGAGACTTTGACGACGAAGGGACGACAGAAGAGGAGGCTCCGGAGGTGGAGCGGGTCGACTCCCCAGACTTGGCGGATTCAGGGCGCGGCGCCGCTGGATGAAGTGGCCCGGGAACTGGGTGTGGAGCTGCCGCTGGAGGAATATGATACGTTTGGCGGCCTGGTTTTGGCGCGCTGGGCGCCATTCCCATGGACGGGGCACAGCCGGAGGTGGATGTTTGTGGCCTCCATGTGAAGGTGCAACTGATCCGGGACCATCGCATTCAGCGGGCGTTGGTATGCCGGCTGGAGCCCCAAAATGGGGAAGAGACAGAATGAATGGTAAGTCCGGGACAGAAACTGGCATACAGAAAACGCCCCGCCTCCGGTTGACCAGACCGGCGGCGGGGCGCTTTCCAACCGATAAAAGAGAGGCAAAAATGAAAAAACACCTACCTTTAGTATAGCGGAGAATTATTAAGATGTAAGCTGCGAGATGTTAAGATACTATGAAGTTCCCGTTGGATACTTGCAGTGCGGAGGTGGAAAATCGGGTAGGGGAGGCTCCTGCATTTCGGAGAAATCGGGCAGAATAGAAGGGCAGGGGTTTGTAGCGGATTTGTGAATTTTTTTGTGTTCCCCTTGACATTTTGAAAAAGGGGGTATAGTGAATACAAAAGAAAGTTAGCACTCTTGACTCGAGAGTGCTAAACCGGGCGGCCCGGGTTGGCTGCGGGAAGGAGTGTCGCATATGAATTTTAACCAATATACCAGAAAGTCCCTGGAGGCAGTACAGGGCGCGCAGATCCTGGCCCAGGAAAAATCATCACCAGCAGATGGAGCAGATTCATCTCTTGCTGGCGCTGCTGCAGCAGGAGGGCGGGCTGGCGCCGCAAATCTTACGGAAGCTGGGCGTCACAGTGGAGAGCCTGGAGGCGGCGGCACAGGCGGAGTTTTTGACAAGCCGCCCCGGGTCTCCGGTGGCCGAGAAGCAGATAAGTTTTATATCTCCCAGGGGGTAGACGATGTGTTCCAACTGGCTGAGCACTTGGCGGCCAGTATGAAGGATGAGTATGTGTCGGTGGAGCACCTGCTCCCTGGCGCTGGTGGAGGCGGCTCAGGGCCCAGTCAAGGAGCTGATGGGGACCTATCGCATTACCAAAGAGGACTGTTTACAGGCCCTCCAGGCCATCCGGGGCAACCAGCGTGTGACCTCCGACAACCCGGAGGAGACCTATGAGGCCCTGGAGAAATACGGTACGGACCTGGTCCGCCGGGCCAAGGAGCAAAAAATGGATCCCGTCATTGGACGGGATGAGGAAATTCGGAATGTGATCCGGATTCTGAGTCGGAAGACCAAGAACAACCCGGTCTTGATCGGCGAGCCTGGCGTGGGCAAGACGGCCATTGCCGAGGGGCTGGCCCAGCGGATTGTGCGGGGAGATGTGCCGAAAAATCTCCAGGATAAGACCATTTTCTCCCTGGATATGGGGGCTCTCATTGCAGGCGCAAAATACCGGGGGAATTTGAAGAACGGTTGAAGGCAGTTCTGGCAGAGGTGAAAAAAGTCCGAGGGAAAGATCCTGCTCTTCATTGACGAGCTGCACACCATTGTAGGGGCAGGGAAAACCGAGGGCTCCATGGATGCCGGGAACCTGCTGAAGCCGATGCTGGCCCGGGGGAGCTCCACTGCATCGGCGCCACCACCTTGGACGAGTATCGGAAGTATATTGAAAAGGACCCGGCGTTGGAGCGGCGGTTCCAGCCGGTGCTGGTGAGTGAGCCCACAGTGGAGGACACCATTGCCATTTTGCGGGGCTTGAAGGAGCGCTATGAGGTCTACCATGGGGTGAAGATCACAGATGCCGCCATCATTGCTGCGGCAACCCTGTCTCACCGGTATATTTCCGACCGGTTCCTGCCAGACAAAGCCATTGACCTTTGTGGATGAGGGGTGTGCCCTGATCCGCACCGAGATGGATTCTATGCCCACAGAGCTGGATATGGTGTCCCGGAAGATCATTCAAATGGAAATTGAGGAGGCTGCCCTCAAGAAGGAAGAGGATCCCCGGTCCAAAGCCCGGCTGGCAGAGCTTCAAAAGGAGCTGGCAGAGGAGCGGGAGCAGTTCAACTCCAAGAAGGCCCAGTGGGAGAACGAGAAGAACGCCATTGGCCGGGTCCAACAGCTCCGGGAGAAAATCGAGGAGTTGAACCGGCAGATTGAGGCAGCGGAGCAGAGCTACGATCTGGAGAAGGCCGCCGAATTGAAATATGGCCGCCTGCCCGAGGCCAAGCGGCTTCTGGAGGCGGAGGAGCAGGTGGCGCAGAATGCCCGGGAGTCCAGTATGCTGCGGGATAAGGTAACGGAAGAGGAAATCGCCCGGATTGTGGAGCGGTGGACCGGCATCCCCGTAGCCAAGCTGGTCCAGGGGGAACGGGAGAAGCTCCTGCACCTGGATGAGACCCTGCACCGCCGGGTGGTGGGCCAGGAAGAGGCAGTCCAGGCGGTGACGGAAGCCATCCAACGGAGCCGGGCTGGGATTCAGGATCCCAACCGGCCCATCGGCTCCTTCCTCTTCCTGGGTCCCACCGGCGTGCGCAAGACGGAGCTGGCTAAGAGCCTGGCGGAGGCCCTGTTTGATGACGAGAATAACCTGGTCCGGATTGATATGTCCGAGTATATGGAGAAGTTTGCCGTGTCCCGGCTGATTGGAGCGCCTCCTGGATATGGGCTATGAGGAGGGCGGCCAGCTTACCGAGGCGGTGCGCCGCAAGCCCTACTCGGTGGTGCTCTTCGATGAAGTGGAAAAGGCCCATCCCGACGTGTTCAATGTCCTGCTGCAGGTTCTGGACGACGGGCGAATCACAGACTCCCAGGGCCGGACCGTAGACTTTAAGAACACCATTCTCATCCTTACCTCCAACCTGGGCTCTCAGTACCTCTTGGAGGGGATTGGGCCGGATGGGGCCATCTCTGAGACGGCTAGAAGCCAGGTGTTGCAGCTCCTGCACCAGTCCTTCCGACCGGAGTTCTTGAACCGGCTGGACGAAACCGTCTTCTACAAGCCCCTGAGCAAGGCGGATGTGACCGCAATCATTGATCTGCAAATTGACCGCCTGAACCGGCGGCTGCAAGGACAGGAAATTGCCTGCCGCCTGACGGAGGGAGCCAAACAATGGATTGTGGAGGAGGCCTACGACCCCCAGTATGGCGCCCGGCCTCTACGCCGGTATGTGCAAAGACACGGTGGAGACCCTTTTGGCCCGGAGAATCCTGGAGGGGGCCATTCTGCCTGGACAGACGGTGACGGTGGATGTGGAAAACGGAAGTCTGACATTGGGTGATCCACAGTAAACTCCGTAGGGGCGCACAGTGTGCGCCCCTACGCAGACCGGCTTCACAGAACAAAACAGGGACCTATTGCAAGCGTGAAGTCTTGCAATAGGTCCCTGAAGGTTTTGGGAATTATTTGCCCATGTTCATCTGCGCAGCGACTTCGGCGGCGAAGTCTTCCTGCTTCTTCTCGATGCCCTCGCCCCGCTCGAAGCGGACGAAGGACTTGACGGAGATCTTGCCGCCCAGTTCCTTGGCGATGGCGGCCACGTGCTGTTCCACGGAGACGCCCTTCTCCTTGACGAACTCCATCTGCATCAGGCAGTTCTCTCCGTAGTATTTGCTCATCTTGCCCAGGACGATCTTTTCCTTCACCTGCAGAGGCTTGGAAGCCATCTTGGGATCGTTGTCCATGAGGGCCAGCTGGATTTCCTTCTCCTTGTCCAGGGTGGTCTGGTCCACGTCTGCCTTGTCGCAGAAGGAGGGATTCATAGCGGCGACCTGCATGCACAGATCCTTGCCCAGCTCGGTGACAGCGGCGGCGTCGATGCCTTCCACTTCCATATTCACCAGAACGCCGATGCGGCCGGCCATGTGGATATAGGGGACGGTCACGCCAGTGGCGTACCGGGCAAAGCGGCGAACCTTCAGGTTCTCACCGATGACCAGGACCTTCTCGGGGATCATTTCACCCACGGTCTTGTCGGTGTTGGGGTAGTTGGCAGCCAAAAGGGCGTCCAGGTCAGCGGGAGCGGCCTTGACGACGACGTCAGCCACGTCCTTCACAAAGCCGGTGAACTTGTCGGACTGGGCGGCGAAGTCGGTTTCGCAGTTGACTTCTACGATGGCGCCAACGCCATCTTCCACGATGGCGCAGACAGCGCCTTCGGCGGCAATCCGGCCGGACTTCTTGGCGGCAGCTGGCCAGGCCCTTTTCACGGAGCCACTCCACGGCCTTGTCCATGTCGCCCTCAGAGGCAGTCAGGGCCTTCTTGCAGTCCATCATGCCTACATTGGTCATTTCACGCAGTTTCTTTACGTCAGCAGCAGTAAATGCCATAATAATATCCTCCTATTAGACGTCTTCATTTCTTCGAAGAGGCTGTTACCAAGAGCGGGGGATCAGGACGCATCCTGACCGTTCCGTCTGGCAACAGCCCCTCAATTGGATTTGTTATTCAGCAGCGGGGGGCCTCGGAGGCCTGGGGGCAGGGGCGGCGGGCTCTTCGCTGTAGCTCGCCCTGGCGGCCTTCCATCACGGCGTTGGCCATGGTGGCGGCGATGAGGCGGATGGCGCGGATGGCGTCATCGTTGCCGGGAATCACGTAATCAATCTCATCCGGATCACAGTTGGTATCCACAATGGCGACAATCGGAATTCCCAGCTTCCGGGCCTCGGCGATGGCGTTGCGCTCTTTTGCGGGGATCCACAATGAAGAGGGCGCCGGGGAGCTTCTTCATTTCCTTCACGCCGCCCAGGTACTTCTCCAGCTTGGCGATTTCGCCCTGGTGCTTGATGACTTCCTTCTTGGGGAGCATGGCAAAGGTGCCATCCTCTTCCATCTTCCGCAGCTGAGCCAGACGGTCAATCCGGGTCCGCATGGTGCGGAAGTTGGTCAGCATACCGCCCAACCAACGGGCGTTGACGAAGAACTGGCCAGCCCGCTCAGACTCCTTCCTTGATGGCTTCCTGGGCCTGCTTCTTGGTACCCACGAAGAGAAGGCTCTCGCCATTGGCGGCCAGCTCACGCACGAAGGAGTCAGCCTCTTCCAGCTTCTTCACGGTCTTCTGCAGGTCAATGATATAGATCCCGTTCCGCTCGGTGTAGATATAGGGGGCCATTTTGGGGTTCCAGCGGCGGGTCTGGTGACCAAAGTGCACGCCGGCTTCCAGCAATTGTTTCATAGATACGACTGCCATAATGTTGTTTCTCCTTTTTGTTTTGCCTCCACCCCGATCATCTCAGGAACGCACCGCCTCGGCGGCACCTGCGGGCCTGATCCCCGGGTGTGTGGTTTTGAAACTATGGCGCTTTGCGCCACGCTAGAATATTGTAACAAATGGAAACCGCAATTGCAAGTATTTTTTCTGGATTTTCCACCTTTTCACAAGGCGTTCCTTCGACGGCGGACTTTCTTGACCTTCCACATTGGAAAGGAGGAATAAGGGGAGCGGACAGATGTGTCACCTTGTTTCGTAGAAATAAAATGACGTCGGTGCAAAGTTCACTTTGCGCCGACGTGCAATAAACAGTGAAAATCAATTGCGGGAGAGCAAAATCCCCGTCCCCTTCGGCCCCGAGTCCAGCGGAGCGAGTCGGGGCCGAAAGCGAAGAAATTCCCATTATCGCGCAGTTTTCGCCGACAGGCGGAAACGGAGCGGTAATGGGAATTTCTGAGCTGGTGCCGGTGGCCGGACTCGAACCGGTACGCTGTCGCCAGCGGTGGATTTTGAGTCCACTACGTCTACCAATTCCATCACACCGGCAGATAGGGGAGTCGGGCACCTAGATTCTTTTTGTGGGCAGGAGCCTGACAACGGGTACATTATAGTATATTTCAGTCGCTTTGGCAAGTCCTTTTTCGGGAAAAAGATTTTTTTGTAAAGGAACCCCGCAGGATGGGAGACGGGTTTGGAGTGCCCCATCCTGCGGGGATGCGATTTCTCGCCTTTGAAACATTTAGATCTCCTGTGCTGTCAGCATCTGGCAGAGGGTTTCTGCCTGGTCGGGCAACTGCGCCGGACGGCTTGGCTGGTCTGGCAGGGGGCAAATCGGCAGCCGGCAAGGGCCTGTTCCAGTGCCGGTGCGATTTCCCAGTCCATGGCGTCGGAGAACACCTGGACTTCCCGGACCATTCCGCCTTCGACCTGGAGCTGCATCTGGATTCCGCCCCGGGGGAACTGGTCCTGACAGCTGAAGGTGAAGGGAAGCCGCTTTCCAAATCTCCAATCCCAGCTGCAATTGCGCTGGTACAGAGCCTCCACCTGATCCCGGTCCAGCTCTTCTGGCGCAATGTGTTTGCAGGGCAGATGGTAGACCTCCTGGAACGCAGCAGCTAATTGCACCTTGAGCTGGTCAATGGTGATCTCCGGGGCCAGCTCCTTCAGGTTGACCACCCGGGAGCGGACGGAATCTACGCCCTTGGCCTCCAATTTGGCTTTGGAGGGGTTCAGATACCGGCTCATGCGGGTCATGTCCACGTCCACCAGCAGCGTGCCGTGGTGGTAAGAGCGGCCACCGCTTTGATAGAAGGCGTTTCCGGAGAATTTGCGGCCTTCGGCCAGAATGTCGTTCCGCCCGGACCGGACTGCTTCGATGCCAAAGCTCCGGCATGCCAATTGGATCACGGATAGCTCGCTTTTCCAGGTCATAGCAGTCTGTGGGAACCAGAAATGTGAAATTCAGGTTCCCCAGATCGTGGAACACGGCGCCGCCGCCGGAGAGGCGGCGGGCCAGGTGGCCCCCTCCTCTTCCAGCAGGGTGGTGCGGCATTCTTTCCAGGCGTTTTGGTTCCGCCCGATGACCACGGTATTCTGATTTTGCCACAAATAGAGGATGCAGCAATCCGGCTCCACGGTTTGGAGCAGGTATTCTTCCACGGCCAGATTGAGCTGGGGATCAAAACTCTGGCCTTCGTATAATTTCAGCTGCTGGATCATGGCTTTTCGTACCGCAGCACAGGGTTCCGGGCAGCGCGAACCTCGTCGGGCCGCCCGATTTGGGCGTTGTGGGGCGCGCCGTGCATCTGGTCCGGGTCGGTATGGGCCAGGTCATACAGCTTGCGGTATACGTCTGCGGCCCAATCCAGGGTCTCCCGGCTTTCCGTTTCCGTGGGCTCCAGCATCAGAGCCTCATGGACGATCAGGGGGAAGTACATTGTGGGCGGATGCATCCCATAGTCAATGAGGGACTTGGCCACATCCAGAGCGGATACGCCGGTCTCCTTCTTGAATTCCGACAGATCCAGGACGAATTCATGCATGCAGATCCGATCAAAGGCGGGAGTGAAGGTGCCCTTGATTTTCTGCATCAGGTAATTGGCATTGAGGACGGCATTGCAGGCGGCTTCGGGTACGCCCTCCCGGCCCAGGGTCATGAGGTAGGCCAGAGCGCGGACCACCACCAGGAAGTTGCCGGAGAAGCTCCGGACCTGCTTTCTGCCGGGGCCATCCACGGTGACAGACTGGGGCAGATACGGCGCCAGAAACGCCTTGCAGCCCACGGCGCCTGCACCGGGCCCGCCGCCGCCGTGGGGGGTGGCGAAGGTCTTGTGCAGGTTCATGTGGATGCAGTCAAAGCCCATGTCGCCGGGGCGCACAATGCCCATAACGGCGTTGAGGTTGGCCCCGTCGTAGTAGCACAGGCCACCGGCCTCGTGGACCAGCCGGGTGATCTCCAGAATGTTCTCGTCGAAAATGCCCACGGTGTTGGGATTGGTCAGCATCAATCCGGCGGTGTCTTCGCCCAGCACCTTCCGGAGGGCCTCCAAATCCACACAGCCGTTGGGGGCGGAGGGAATGTTCACCACCTGATAGCCGCACATGGCGGCAGGGGCAGGGGTTGGTGCCGTGGGCGGAGTCGGGGACGATGATCTTGGTGCGGCGGCTGTCGCCCCCGCCTCGTGGTACTGCTTGATGAGCAGGACGCCGGTGAACTTTCGCCGTGGGCGCCGGCGGCAGGCTGGAAGGTCATATCCGCCATACCGGTGATCTCACACAGATACTGCTTGGCGGTCTCCAGCACGTCCCGGCAGCCTTCGGTGGCATGCTTGGGGCTGAGGGGATGGATGCCGGCAAAGCCGGGCAGGGCGGCCATCTCTTCATCAATCCGGGGATTGTACTTCATGGTGCAGGAGCCCAGGGGATAGAAGCCGCAGTTAACGCCATGGACCTTCCGGCACAGCTCGCTGTAGTGCCGGGAGATGTCGGTTTCGCTCATCTCCGGCAGGGCCGGCGCCTCGGTCCGGGCAAATCCCTCCGGCAGTTCCACGGTCTCCACATCACAGGCGGGAAGCATGGAGCAGCGGCGACCGGACACGCTTTCTCAAAAATCAGTTTCATTGGGCCAGCACCTCCTTCACAATGGCAATGGTCTGATCCAGAGCCTCTTTGGAGGCCTTTTCTGTGGCGCACCACAGGATGCCGCTGTCTACGGGCAGTCCGCCCAGGATGCCGGCTTGCTCCAGGGCAGCCAGTACGGCTTCACTCTTGGGCATGTCAAGGAGGAACTCATGGAAGAAGGGGCCGGTGTACCGCAGGGTCACGCCGTCCAGAGCGCACAGGCCCTTGGCCAGGTAGTGGGCCTTGGCCATGGACTGCCGGGCGGCGTCGGCCATGCCCTGGGGACCCATGGCAGCCATATAGATGCTGGCAGTGAGGGCGCACAGGGCCTCGTTGGAACAGATGTTGCTTTGCTGGCCTTCTCCCGGCGGATGTCTTTTGCTCCCGGGGCCTGGAGGGACAGCACGTAGGCGGGATCGCCCCTTGCTGTCCACGGTCTGGCCCACAATGCGGCCGGGTAGCTTCCGCATATGCTTGCTGGTGGTGGCCATATAGCCCAGGTAGGGGCCGCCATAGCCCAGGGGCAGGCCCAAGGGGCTGGCCTTCCCCCCACAGCCACGTCGGCGCCGCAGTCTCTGGGCGTCTTCATGATGGCCAGGGCGATGGGGTTGCGACCCATGATGTACATGGCGCCCGCCTGGTGGACCAGCTGGCCCAGGGCCTCGGCGTCTTCCAGCTGGCCGTAGAAGTTGGGTCGCTGGAGATAGAAAGAGGCCACATCGGCGGTGAGCAACTCCCGGAGGGCTTCCGGGTCCGTCTTGCCGTCTTTGGCGGGAACCAGACGCATTTCATCGCCGGTGCCGTAGCAGTAGGTGGCAATGGTGTTGATCACATCGGGATGGCCGCGGCGGACACCAGGGTGACCCGGCGCTTCCGATCCCGGCACATGGCGGCAGCTTCGGCGGCGGCAGTGGCCCCGTCATACACCGAGGCGTTGGACACGTCCATGCCGGTCAGCTGGCAGATCATGGTCTGATACTCAAAAATGGACTGGAGGAGGCCCTGGCTCATCTCCGCCTGATAGGGCGTGTAAGCGGTGAGGAATTCCTCCTTGGCGGGGATGTACTTGACGATGCTGGGGATGTAGTGATCATAAGCGCCAGCACCCCGCAAAATGGTGGAAAATACCTGGTTTTTTCGCCGCCATGGCCTGAAGGGCCCGGCTCACTTCCAATTCTGCTCATACCGGCGGGGATGTCCAGAGGGCGGTCCAGGTACATGGACTCCGGAACATCCTTGTACAGCTCCGGAAATCCCGGAGGCCAATGGCCTCCAGCATTTCCTGCTGCTCTGCCGGTGCGGCAGGTATGTAGCTTCCCATGGATTAAGCCTCAGCGCAGAAGGCTTCGTAGTCGCTGGCGTCCAGCGGCTCTTCTGTATCGGTGACGTTTTCCACCTTCATGATCCATGCGCCGTAGGGATCGCTGTTCAGCATTTCCGGCGCATCCAGCAGCCTTCTTCGTTGACGGCGGCAACGACGCCGGTCACCGGGCTCACCAGATCGCTCACGGCCTTCACAGACTCCACATCGCCGAAGGCCTCGCCAGCGGTGACCTGGTCGCCCTCGCCGGGCAGGTTGATGAACACCACATCGCCCAGAGCGTCCTGAGCAAAATCAGAAATGCCGACCAGGGTGAGGCCGTCTTCGGTCTTGACCCACTCGTGGGACTTGCTGTACTTCAGTTCGTTGGGATAATTCATACTGTAATTCCTCCTGAAATGTGTATGTTGGTAGGTTTCCGCAGAAAGCGGGAATTCGATTAGAGAATGGGGCGGACGTAGGGCGATTCTGCCGGATGTGCCGGGTGGTGAGCTTGGCCTTGAGCCGCTTGCCCCGGACGTCGATTTCCACCACATCGTCTGGAGTGACCGTGCTGGAAATGTAGGCAAAGCCGATGGAGCGCTTGCCGGTGGCGTCTGTGGGTACCGCTTCAGGGCTCTCATCGCGGAACTGATAATAGGGGACCATGGTGCCGCTGGTGACCCAGCCCACTGCCTGGCCGTTACAATAAATCTGCATCCCGGCCCGCATGACGCCCCGGTCCAGCAGGGCAATGGGGACGATGCGCTTGGGAAGGGCGGCGACGTCGTGGAAATCCTGTTGGGTGATCCGCTGGTACGCGGCAAACTGGTCTTCCAGGACCTTGCGGCCCACAAAGTCCCCCTTCTCCGGCAGGAAGCTCACAGCAAACTTGGCCAGAGAGACGGCGAAGACGGGAATGGCTTTGCCGTCGGGATCCAGGCCCATTTCGTGCCCGTACAGGGGCAGGGAGGCCTCCAGGCGCAGGGTGTCGCGGGCGCCCAGACCGGTCGGCGTTGCGCCCAGCTCAGCGAGGCGGTTCCACAGCCACAGGACGTCCTCGTTGCTCACGAACAGCTCAAAGCCTACAGGCTCGCCGGTGTAGCCGGTTCTGGAGACCTGGACGGTATGACCCTCCATCTGCAGGGTGTTGAGGTCATTTTTCTTGGGGCCGGTGATAAAGTCGCAGCCGGAGAGGGTCTGAAGCAGTTGTTCGCTGTTGGGGCCCTGGAGAGCCAGGCAAGCGGAAGTGCCGGTGATGTCGGTGATGGTGCAATCAAACGCCGGGACAATGGCGGCAAAATGAGCTAGGTCCTTGTCGGTGTTGGAGGCATTCACCACCAGCAGATACCGGTCCGCCTCGAAGCGGTACAGATATGCGTCGTCCACGGCGCTGCCGTCGGGAGCGGGGATGATGCAGTACTGGGCGCGGCCCACAGGCAGGGCTTCTACGTTGTTGGACAGAACCTTTTGCAGGAATGCCACCCGCTGGGGGCCTTCCACAATCAGGCGGCCCATGTGGGACACGTCGAAGAGACCGCAGTTGCGCCGGGTATACAGGTGCTCCGCCACAATGCCGCTGGGGTACTGGATGGGCATCTCCCATCCGCCGAAATCCACCATAGAGGCGCCTGCCGCCACGTGGACGCTGTGAAGTGGGGTGAGCTTGGGATTGCTCATGTTTTTGATCTCCTATGTGTTGCAGAATATTACAGGCCAATCTGACCCGGCCAGTTCGCTGAGGGCGCTGTCGAATTCCTGGTCGGAGAAGCAGTAGCCCATCACCGGGTGCTCCGCACGCAGCCGGGCCACATCCTGGGACACATCCCGATTGCGGAGGATGCAGTCTGCCATCAGCTGGGCCAGCTGAGCAAATTCCTTCTGACCGAAGCCAAAGCGGGTCATTTCGGACACGCCCATGCGCAGCGCGCCGGAGGCGGTGAAGCCCTCTTCATCGGGGGGTCGCCTGGTAGTTGACGATGATGTTGTTCTGCTCCAGCCGCTGGGCCACCTGGGGACCGGTGCCATAGCCTACGGAGACGATGACCTGGTGGGTCTCGGTGTAGTCGATGGCGGGATCGCCAGCCACGTCCAGGCCCTGGGCCTTCAGGCACTTGGCGAAGTACTTGGCGTTGTCCACAATGGCCTTCTGGTAGCTGTCTTTGAACTGGTTCATCTCATAGGCGGCCATGAGGAGGCCCAGCTGGGTGCCCAGATGGTGGTTGGAGACGCTGCCGGGGAAGGCGCGGGACTCGATGGTTTCCCAGAGGCCGTATTTCAGGTCTTCTTTCTTGTAGTTGACGCCAATGACGCCGCGCTGAGGGCCAAAGAAGGTCTTGTGGGTAGAGCCGGTGACAATTTCCGCACCCTCTTCAAAGGGCTTCTGGAAGTGGTCGCCCACCAGACCCATGACGTGGGCCATATCGTACATGATGGTGGTGGGGATGTTCTCCTGATCCACAAACTGCCGAATGGCGGCCACAGGCTCGCGATGGAGGACCATGCTCTTGCCGAAGATGATGAGTTCCGGCCGGTACTGGCTGATGACCTTTTTGGTTTCCTCCACATCGATCTTATAGATGTTGTCTTTGCAGACAGGGAAGTTCACCACGGCGGAGCGCTCGGTGACGGGGTCCACGGCGATGTAGTCGTGGAGGGCGCCCATGGGCTGGGCGCTGAGGTGTCCGCCCTTGATGATGTGGTTGTTGAGGATGTAACCCAGGCGCTTGGGATCGTGCTTCCGGTCCAGCCGGTTCTTCCAGTCCATGAGGGCGGAGAAGGTTGCCATGTTGGACATCTGGCCGCTGATGGTCCGGGTCTCCACCTCGGTGCAGCCCAGGTACTGGCGCATCTGCTCCACCAGGAGCTGCTCCACCTGGTCGATGAACTCGGTGCCCTGGTAGTAGAAGACGTCCTTGTCATAGAAGGATTTGATCTTCTTGTGCTCGGCATACCGGAAGGCAGGGTCGGAGGCGCACAGCAGCTGCACCGCCCGGCTGGGGGTGTTCTCGAGGGGATCAGGTTGATGCACTGCTTCTGCCGCCACAGGTGGTTTTCAGTGGCCCGGCGGAGGAGATCGGCGCGTCAGCGGCCCGGTTGCCGGTACCGGAAGCAGAGGTCAGATTGTCCAGGCCGTAGAGAATGGGCCGGGCAAAGGGTGGGGTATCCACCCGCATGTGATAGGGGGGGATGACAGCCTTCAGCCGCTTGCCCCGGATGTCTACCTCCACCTGGTCGTCTTCCAGCACGTCGCTGTCGATGTAGCACAGGCCGATGGCCCGCTTGGCCGTTTCGTCCAGTATGACCGTCTGCAGGCCCTCGCCCTCAGCCCGGTAGTAGGGAACCATGGTGCCGCTGGTGACCCAGCCGATCTGGCGGTCACCCCGGAAGATGGGCATCCCGGCCCGCATGACGCCCCGGTCCAGCAGGGTGATGGGCTGAATGCGCCGGGGCAGATCTGCCAGATCGGTGAAGTCCCGGTTCATGACCCGGCGGTAGGCGGCGTACTGCCGTTCCAGGGCAGCCCGGCCGATGTAGTCGCCCTTCTGGGGGCGAAGCTGACGGCGAACTTGGCCAGAGGCACGGCAAAGATGGGCATGGGGCTCCGTCGGGGTCCGCGCCCATTTCATGGCCGTACAGAGGCAGTCAGCCTCCAGGCGCAGGGTATCCCGGGCGCCCAGGCCAGCGGGTTTGGCGCCCAGCTCCACCAGCCGGTTCCACAGCCAGGGGCTTCTGCGCTCTCAATGTACACCTCGTAGCCCAGGGGCTCGCCCGTGTAGCCGGTTTTGGCCACCCGCACGGTGCGTCCCTCGAAGGTCAGGGTGTTCAGCGCGTTCTTCATCGGCTCGGTGATGGCCACGCCGCCGGAGAGAATCTGCAGCGCTCCTTGCTCTTGGGACCCTGAACCGCGATGGCAGCGTATTGGGCGGTGATGTTGGTGATGGTACAGTCGAATTTCGACAGGGCGGCCTCCAGATGGGCCAGGTCCTTGTCGGTGTTGGCGGCGTTGACCACCAGCAGATACCGCTCCTCTTCGAAGCGGTACAGGTATGCGTCGTCTCACGGCGCTGCCGTTGGAAGGGGGATGATGCAGTACTGGGCCGTGTTCAGGTCCAGACCCGCCACGTTGCTGGACAGGACGTGCTGCAAAAAGGCCAGCCGCTCCGGCCCCTCGATCAGCAGCCGCCCCATGTGGGACACATCGAAGAGGCGCATGCGTGGCGGGTGTACAAGTGTTCGGCGACGATGCCGGTGGGATACTGGACGGGCATTTCCCATCCGCCGAAATCCACCATGGAGGCACCGGCCGCCACATGGGTCTCGTACAGCTGGGTGCGTTTGAGTTCGCTCATAATGATCCTCCTTATTTTTGTGGCAGTATAAGAGCTTGTGCCAGACAGGAAAAATGGCACAAAGTACCCCTCTGGATACCTTGTGCCTCCGTTCTGATACCTGAGAGATTCCCCGGCGGCTGGGCCGTCAGGTTGCACCTTCGGCGCGCAGAGAGTTTGCGCTTTTCGGAGCATCGTCATGGCCCGATTCTTTTGCCTGAGAGCTTTTGCATTCCCCTTCGGCGCCGCCCACAACCGGGCAGACTCTCTCGGGCCACTCATCCGATACCAATATTCAATTGTAAGGCAGAAGACTTGCCTTGGCTAGATTACCACAGCGGAATGGGGATTGTCAAGTGCAATTTAGAAAAAACTGGGGAATCCCATAGGATCTGGCTGGAACGGGAAAACATCCCGGTTTTTGGGTCCCAATGGCGCTCAAAACCACTTGGGTTTGCGGCGGGGGACGCGGCACTTGTCCGGCTCGATCTCCACCAGGATGATATCAGAACCGATGCGGCGGATGCAGTGCCAGGGAATGACAAAGTCGTCCTTCCGCCCAAAGAGAAAAAAGCGGCAGGGACCCGGTACTACCAGGGCCAGGACCTTCCCTCTGGGAGCTGGACCTCCACATCTGAAACAAACCCCAGACGCAGACCGTCTGTGATATTGATGACCTCTTTGCACCGCGCCTCTGTCACTCTTGTCCCCATGGCGCGCCCCTCCTGCTCCTGTGTTTCCTGGTTGAATCGTTCTTGCTCAACCATATGCCAACACGCCGCCGTCTATGCCAGACACCGGCGTTACGGACCTGCCACCGTAGGGCGCGGCTTCCTAGGGACGCGCCGCTGGCACGCATGTGAAAAGCGATATGGGAGTGTCCGCCCTGCAAAAGCAAGGTATGTGCCTTTTTTTCGACCGATGAAAAAGCCGCCTCCTGATACAGAAGGCGGCTTAGAATGGTTAGATGGCATATCCCAGGGTTTGCCCCTGGCGCACAGAGGTTTCTTGGCCGGCCTGGCACTGGGCCAGAAGCTCCGGCAGAAGGCGTACCCGATTCGGCTCCAGCAGCAGAAGAACGGTGGAGCCGCCATAGAGAAACAGCCCTTTTTCCTGGCCCTTTTGGAAGACGCCGGCGCCCTGGTGGTTTTGAATGCGGCCCACCAGCAGGGCGCCCACTTCTATCTGGGTGACGGGGCCGAAATGTTCGGTGTTGAGGACGGTATATTCCCGGCAGTTTTGTGTGAACACGGGGCAGCTGGCCAGGGCAATGGGCCGTACGGTGTGCAGGACGCCGGGCAGGAAGTGGTTTTCCCCTTGGCGCCCCAATCCATATAACAATAACGGTGATAATCCCCCCACACACAAGCGGAAAATCAGACAGAGACCGCCGCCGTACTGCCCGGCAATTTCGCTTCCGCCCAGCGCTCCGACAGGGTATACCGGCTACCTTTGACAGCAAAGACCCGGTCCGGTTCAATGGGAAATACGGACAAAAGCCCGTCGCAGGGGGGAGATTAGGGGCGTTGGGATCC